>Ga0265780_10000427_pt1 | contig 65588 bp, 85 predicted proteins | sample P1T30metagenome_FD_192432 | JGI IMG/M metagenome (GOLD analysis project Ga0265780, IMG submission 192432) | Plant litter microbial communities from East Loma Ridge, Irvine, California - P1 T30 | ecosystem: Environmental > Terrestrial > Plant litter > Unclassified | place: USA: California... | reverse complement strand
AAACTCCTCTAGGCGTATCGCCTAGAGGAGGGGCCTTATGCTGTCAAGTATTTTTCAGCTTTTTCAGCCACCGACATCCAGAGGTCGAGGGTGGCTGCGTGCGACAAATGGGCTTCTTCCTTTTCCCGGTCACGTTGCAATTCGAGTGCGTCTGCGATCTGGTAGGCAAGTTGACGTTCGTTGTGCGTGGACGGAACAAAGAGTTGTTCGCGCACACGCTCGATGTATTCGTCGGTATGCTTTTGCCATGACGCTTTAACGTCAGGTTCAGCTTTCTCGTAGAGTTCGTCGATCCGCACCGACATCATCTCGTAGCCGTAGTCGATCGCTTCACGTACGGTCGAAGCCGTGCGTGGACCTTGAAAAACATTGGCAGTCATTTTGCCATCGATGACTTGGATGGGAAGGAGGATCTTGTTAGCAGGGTGCGTGGTCATGTTGTTATCCTTATTTGAAGAGGTCGCGTTTGGCTTGGGCGGAGCGCGCGCGGATGCTGTGGTAAGCGTCGGTGAGCGATTCCGTGACACCGTACGTCGGCGCTTGACGGTTTAGGGGAATGTGATTACCCCAGGTAGGCTGACCGGTTTTTACTTGCCTTTCGTTGAACTCTTTTGAGGGAGATGCGAAGAGCATGAAGGGTGGCATGTTAGTAACCGACTGACCATCAATGAGCATCAGGATTTCTTGCGCTACCCAGTTACATGCCTTGTCTTTCTCGTGGTCCGAGTTGCCGTAGGTGCTGACGATTTTGTCGACAACACCAACAAAGCGTTCGCGCATCTGTTGTGGATCAAGTTCATTATGTCGGCCACTCGGCGCCGTATCCGGATACATTTCATGCATCTTCGGATGAAACCGTTCATGCAGCATGGTGGAGATAACGGTATCTGGATTATAATAGTTATCGCCATTTTCGATACAGTCGTCGACATAGTCCTCGTCAACGTCTGGCATCAAGCTAAAGGGCGGTATGTCGATTTGCGATCCATCGAGCATCGATAGAATCGAAAAGGCCACACCTTCGACGCGGTCTTCCATCGTACCGCAGTTGGGTTGCGTTTGCCAATAGCGCACATTGTGCACCACGCCTTCCATGAGGTTGTTAACCGCTTCCTCGGTGGTATAGGGACGCGGGTCGCTAGGATCAACCGGCGGCTGTTCGTATGGATTTAACATACCTCGTTCACGCAACACTTGTTCGACTGCTTTTTTCGCTGATTGCGTCATCAGCTCTTCGATTTGTTCCCGGTTAAGTTCCTCCTGAACTTTGGGATTGAAATGTTTCTTGGGGTCGTAGTTGTAATCGTCACGGGGCATAGCGCCTCCTTAATCGAGTTGGAACAGATCGATGGCGGCAGCAGCTAAGCGGTCCCGGTAACGATCGTAGACATTAGAGAAGGTAGCAGTCATGCTCGCCGCGTCGTGTGGTGTTGCGGCCAGTACAACTTCATCTGGCCAGTAGCAACGTACTTCTACACCCTCGCGTTCGAGATAAGCGCTTGCTTCCGTGCTTTCATCAAACTGGATGACAGGCGCCAATTCCATTGGCGGGATTAAACCTTCTACACCGTTTTGCAACAATTCGAATGTCGAATAGACAGCACCCAACACGCGATCGTTGATGGTAAGGCGAGGATTTTGCGTACTTTCACCCCACATCAACAACGCCGTGTTGTATGCTTGTTCTGCAATGACAGTTAACGCTTCTTCGTTTGTGAGGATAGCTGGTTCCTCGTATGGATTGCTGGGTTTGCCAACATCATCGATACTCAGTGAATTGTTTGCCATCTTAACCTCCTCGGCTTTCCTTCGCAATTTAGGGTCCCAAGTCTCGGCAGTGCCAAAGAACTCGGGATTACTTTGCATGACGTGGCGGGCATGCCAACCCAACTCGTCTTCTCGTTTAGACATCGCGTTCTGATCCTCCGAAAAGGTCTGCTGCGGCAGTGCGATAACGGTCACGCAGGATTTCATAATGCGTCTCGAACGCGTAGGTGAGTGAGCCAGGCGGGCTTTGTGGGTTGCCGCCTTGTGGACCTGGATCGTAGGTCAGTGCCATGGGTTGACCATAGTTCCAATCGAGCTCCTCCATCTTGCCGCCGCGGTTGAGGTACGTCACACAGCCGTTGTCCGTCTCCGGATCGATGGGTACGAAGTGCATTGCCGGAATCATGTCAGGCATGCCGTTTTGTAGAAGGTTCAAGGCTCCGTGAATCGCGCCCATCACCCGCTCAGTTGGACCCAGGTCAGGACTAGGATGATTGGCCCAATGGTCGCCGATACGGTACATAGCTTCGCCGATTAAGCGTCGCTGCTCGCTATCGGTGAGTTTGGGAATAGTGTCTCCCAAACCACGTAGATCCCGCGCTTCTTGCAAACGCGCTTCGAGTTCTGGCGTTAGCGGAGATTCTGTATAACCTTCCTCTGAGGTATTTTGTTGCTCACCAGCAAGCAAATTGGTGATGTGTGTATCGTCTACCACCAGGACTGATGTTTCGTAAGGATTACGCGGCGGAGCACTCAGTTCGATAACAGCTGACACCACGCTGATGAGTTCGTTCTTACCTGGCGCAGGCAACTCATCGAGGGCGGCGTTGAGATCAGCATTACCAACTGTCCGCATGGCATGGACCACATGCAACGCAGTATGGCGATACGGGTCGTCAATTGGCCATTGGTCGTACACGATGTCTTTATCAGCCAGATTGTTGACATCGTCAATCGCCGCAATTGCGTTCCGATAGCGCTCTTGGGTCAGATCTGGCCTCGGCATTTCGTCACCAGAACGTTTAAGCATGGATTATCCTCCGAATAAGTCTTTGGCTGCCTTCACAGAACGTTCTTTGATCTGGGTGGCGAAACGGTCATTGAAATGGTCTTCGAACGCACGCGTTAAGCCCGTCTGGTATTCCGGCGCTGGCAGACCGCAGTCGACCGGAACGGTATTGTCGTAATCAGGCAGGCCCAGGCGCGATCGTGCTTCCATGTATTCTGGATGTGGCGAAATCAACAGCTGGAAAAGCGGTAGCCCTTGGCCATCAGGACGATTGCCTTCACCAGCGTTGATGACGTTGATGACGCTGTGGACTGTGCGCAGGCAGCGCTCGGTTGGTGAAAGGTCGCCTGGTTCCTGACCATGGAAGATCGCCTTATCGATCATCTTGTCGAACAGTTGTTGGCGCACTTCATGGGGCGTGTACGTCTCGCCCGACGAACGGATTTCGTTGTCATCGTAATGCGGCCACTTCTCGTCATGATAGACGAATGGCTTGTTGTCAATCGGCGGTCGTTCGTAGATTTCTGCCCCCATGCCCTGTCGAATGATTTCAACCATCGAATCGATTATGTCTTCTTCGATCTCCTGGTCACCCAGATAGCTTTCGAGTTCATTACCCACACCGCTGCGACTGCGAAGTTCCTCCAAACACGCAGCAGCAGTTACTTCAACAGGACCAGCTAATGGAAGGTTACCGTAAAAATAACGACGACGTTCCGAGTTTTGCATCTCGCCGACCCGCATGAGACGATAGGTTGCTTCTTTCTGGATTTTATCGCGATAAACTTCGTCAGTCTCCAGCAGTCGTGGTTGATTGTTTTCCATAACGTTTCCTTTCTAACTACCAAACATTTTCTTGGCAGCTTTGGTGCGACGTCCGTTGAATGCTTCGACGTGTTGGTTGTATGAGTCAGCCATGCTTGCACCCGGCGCAGCTAACGGCATCGGTTGATCGAAATTCCAATCACCAAGTACGCGATTGTACTCGTTGTAGGAATCTCCACGTGGATGATAATTGATCGGTGTGAGTTGCATAGGCGGGATGGTTTGTCCATCGCCGTTTTCAATAAGCTGCACGACATCACGTACTGCGTTATACACGCGCTCTTGTTGCGTGGCTTTGAATGTACCTTCTGCCCACAAACTCGCCGCCCGGTAGATGCCTTCACCCAACAGCATGCGTTGATCTTCGACCGACATGATCTTGGCAGGGGTTTCGTACGGATTGGCTACCGGATCATTGGTAGCCGGTTGACCTTGAGGAATGGGGTTGTAGTGATGCTGGATGTGTTGGACCAGCGCATTGGCGACACCTTGTCGGGCATCAGGTTGATAGATGTTGTCGAGATTGCGTTTCGTTTCGGTAAAGAGCAGCTCAGCCACATGTGGGTAATTACCTTCCACCAACGCCTTGTCGATGGTTTCTCCATGGTAGCCTGGCATCGTCGACGAGGCGTACAAATGCATCCGTGGACTTTGGTAAGTCGCACCGCCACCGAATTCACCGTGACGAGGTTTGTCACAATACCACGCATTGTCGGATTGGATCACCTCCAGCCCATGGCTGTCATCCAAGAGGTGTGCCAGTTCGAAGATATACGACAAACTCACGTCATCGTAATCGGATGCTTGTTGGGCGATATTGATCAAGCCTGAAGCACGGATAACATCATTGGGTCCATAATGCGCGAGGAGCCGTTGGATGACCTCTGCGTATTGTGGTTCATTTTCTTCGTCAGGTAAATTGATTTTCAGCTCTTCACACAACTTCGTTAGCGAAGCGATAAAGTTATCCCAGGTAGGATAGCTGGAGTTGAACCACTCCTGAACGAAAATGCTGTACTCGCCGTTGCCGGGATAATTCTCGCTCAGGTTGTAGCATTGAAACAAAGCACGGATAACAGGTGTGAGCTTTTTGACACGAATCACACCGGTTATGTCGTAATGGTTATTCGCCATCGTCTTCCTCCTCGCTGTCGGGAATAGGTGGCGGAGGTGTCTCACCCACACGCCGCAATTCAATTTGTTTGACTTGCCTCATGCGGTTTGGTTCGACTGGATCTTTCTCCCAGGCTGTAGCCAACACGACGCAAACCAATTCTGGCGGCCATGCTTCGGTTCTACGGGTGATGGCAACATGCATCGCCACTTCAACACTACGTGTGTAATCGGCGAGCATCTGCTCGTCTGTGCGGTTTGTGTACTCTTCCCAGGTTGGGTAAGGATTCCCCCCCAGATAACCCACATAGTGCGGATCACCACCCATGGCTTTTTCTAACAGTTCCCGCAGAATATCCAAGAACTCGATAGTAAAGTCCTTACGGATGACAATGTCGGAATAAAGTTGGGCGGCTTCTAGTTGTAACTTTTCAAACAACTCCTCGAAGAATTTTAGATAGTGTTGCACTACCGCTTCCCGATTTTCAACATCGGGATCGACAGCGTCGAGATGCACACCTTCTTGATAGCGGTGTGAAAAGAGCGAATCTTCATCGATGGTTTCTTGAAAACGGGCCTCAGCAACGATCGCTGCCATTGGCCCACCCAAGGTATCTTCGAACGATTTCTTGTACAAATTAAACATGGTCGTCCTTACGAACCGAACAGATCTTTTGCAGCACGCATCGAGCGGTCTTTGATCTTATCCGCATTGTAGGTGGTATAGATTTCGCTGTACACCCGGCTCGGGTTGTAGGCGCCCACGGGTTGTACCGGCGTGAATTCTTGGAAACGACCGATATAGGCGTCATGCGCAACACCATGACAGGCTTCTGCAACCGTCAAACCCGGTTTGGCTGCCCACGTTTCTGCAACCGCATGGAAGTAACGAGCTTCAATGAGCAGCAGTTCTTGGCGGCGATCTGCCAACTCTTCGTTCATCAGTTGCGCCCCAACTTCTGGGGTGATTTTACCCGTACGCACATCTTGGTAAATTTCAGCAAACTGAAGCGTTGTTGATTTAATTACCTCAGGCGAATTGGCGCTAAAGGTAATGCCATTCATGAAGGTGTTAAGCACATCGCCCGCCCGATAAGCGTCCATCTCTTCTGGGCTGGTGGTTTCTTTGAATTTGAAGTGTTGACCTAACGCATCGAGTTGGCCGGTGATGTTGGACAGCCCCATCCCATCAGCGATCTTGATGGTGTCTTCGATCTGTTGTTCAAATTCTGCCGGACTGATGGCTTCAGCGAAAGGCTTCGAAGGCGTGACGACAAAGGTGCGACCTTTCACCCGCACTTCGTAACTTTGTGGTTGGTTCTTGCCTGTTTTCATTACTAACCTCCAAAGAGTTCTTTGGCCGAACGGATCGAGCGGGACTTGATCTGATCAGCCAACTGACTTTCATAATGCTGCGCGTAAGCTTGGCCGGCGTTGATGGGATAAGCTTCCTTGATGATGTCGGGAATGACTTCTTTGTCGCCATCCCATCGTACTGGTTTGGCATCTACGCCGTAGATTTTGTAAAGCTCGTGCGCCACCCCATGGCAACGTTCCATCGGTGTCAGGTCGGGTTCACTGGCCCAGGTATTGGCGATGTCAAACGCTTGACGGATTTCAGTCGTGCGTTTGTTTTGCATTTCCTGAATACCTCTGCGATTCCATTCTTCAGCGCGCTCACGGTTATGGGCAATGATTTCTTCCTTTTCTTCTTCCGACTTGCTTTCCCAGCGATGTTCTGAGCCCAAATCATCGATTATCAAGGTAGCGGCCATGATGAGCTGGCCAGCCACCTGAGCCTTCATGAGCATGTGAACATCCGTACCTAACAGCTGCGAACCTTCACGCATGGTTGTACGGTCTTCTTGACTCATTTCCATGTCGCGTAGTGTTATGTCTGGAGCACCCATCGCTATCCCGATTTCGATGCTATCGAGCTTATCGTACACCGATTCGGTTACATCTTCGACTACCCGCAACATGCGCACGGGATCGGCGTCACGAGGAATACCGGAGATAGTAATAACTGCGCGCGGGCCCGCTTTTTCTTCATCATCGTCTTCAAACATGGGGTGCTCCTTATTTCTTGCTGCCAAATAAATCTTTGGCGGCGCGAATGGTACGGAACTTGATGTCTTCCGCGAAATGGCTTTCGTAGTGCTGGGCGTATTCTTGGCTAGGCTGCACTACTTGATCGCCCTCGCCATGTTGCGGGTAACCATAGCGGCTGTAGAGGTCGTGTACCGCACCATGGACACGCTCACGCGGCGTCAAGTCAGGCAAACCAACCCAACGCTGGGCGATATCAAACGCATTCACAACTGCCTCGCCGTTGCGCTTGTCTTCGGCGTTGTTCGAATCATGAACCACTTTACTCAGATAGTCACGATTGCGATTTCCCGTGGTGGCGAGATCAGGACGACCTTTATCACGGTTGTATTCATGCATGATGAGCGCCATCGTCGCCCGTCCTTCGCCTGAATGAACGTAGTCTCTCGTATCGCGGTCGCCTTCTTTATCAGCGAAGATAAATGGCGCATTGAGATTGACGTCTTTGATCTTGATGACGTCGAGGTATTCGTAAGCGTTCCGCACAGTTTCACCGATTGCCGGAATGAGATTGCGAGCGTTTTGATTATCGGCCTTGGGGACGCCCATGATGACCACCACTTCTCCCATCAGTGGTTGGAGGTCTGCAACTTTTCTTTCTTTATTGGTTTTCTTGGGTTCTTTTGCCCACACCTCACGGGTGACTTCACTCTCTTTTGGTTTGTTGGTAGCGGGTGCTTTGTCTTCTATGGGCTTGGGCGTCTTCTTGGAAGGCGTTTTGTCTTTCTTGCCTTCGATGATGTCGACGACCTTTTCAACCTTCGCGTCGGAAACATCGGTCGCGGCGATAACAACGTTTTGTTGGTTCTTAGCCATGGTAATTCTCCTGTCGTGGTTGTGGGTTAACTAGATAATTTGCGCCTCCAATATTCTTTAACCTTAGCAACTTTTCAACTATACTACGTTTTAGTAATATAGCATTAAAAAAAATACAGACAGCATACCTAGCCTACCCGAAGGTAGGCTAGGCGTTTATGCCGCTTGTTTCACGGTAGGGTTGACAACGACCTTACGGCCAGGAGAACCAGGGAAGTAATTGGCGCAGATGGCGCTGGCCATCTCACGAACAGTTGGTATGGTGCGCAGTATGCTGCGGTGACCCGAGCGACGCAGACGACCGTTGGGTTTAATCGTCAGTTGTAATTGCAACTTCCCATTGACCACCAACGTCGTTACAATCGCGCTGTGTGCCATCTCCAGTTGCTGATCGCGCAAGTGGAAGAAGAACTCACCGCAAGGCTTGTAGTCGTCGTTGTAGTACAGCTTGCAATCGATTTCGGCAAACGCCGAGGAACGATTCGGTAAGGGGAACGTTACTTTGCTTTTGGTCGGCACCAAGTTCAGTTCAGCGATGATGTCATGGATAAACTTGAAATCGGTCTCGCTGGCGTTCGGGCAGTACGTACGGCTAGTCGCATCAATTACATTCATGGTCTGGTTTTCTCAGCAGTTATGAAAGAGAGATTTCTTCGATCAACCCGCTGTCACCAATACGCAGCACATACCGCGTACAAGCTTTTGGTTTCTTTGCATCGTTCGCAAATTCCAAGAACAGCTTTTTCGGAAGATGCGACCAAAGCGTAATGCGGGCTATCAAAGGATGAGGAACATCCGGTGGTTTGCCAGCATAAGCGTGCAACTCTTCGAACGTCTCTTCCATGTATTCTTTCAGTGCAGCATTGCAGGTATGTTCGAGAAGAATCTTGACCATATACTCTTCACTGCGCCACTGCATCAACGCTGGCAGGAAGCGATAGATCTTTTGATCCGACTGGGTCACGAGACATTTAATGCTTTTCAACCAATCTGGTAAAACCACTGCAACTGCATTTGCCATGTTAGTCCTTTGTGTTGTTAATTATAGGTAGATCAAAAAAGAGGAGGCCAAGCCTCCTCTTACATTACGCAGCTGGCACAACCGGTCGTTCAATGGTGAGACCGAGATCGATACCGGCATTGATTGCTGCAACGATTTTACTGACATCGTTGCCGCGCAGCGAGGTAATCAACCAGGCATCATTACTCAACGGATAGTGATACATATACTCTCCAGCATAGCCGTTGGAAACACCCACACAGTTATCTTCCAACCAGATTTCTGTTTTGATAGGAAAGCAGATATGATCGATCCCTGCTGCATCAGCAGCGGCACCGAGACATTCGTCTGGGTTATAATCCACACACGTTCTTGTCACCATATGCTTAGCGTGTGGATTGTGACGATATGGTTGGGGGGTACTCAGTAGTTCGGTAAGCTTTTCACCAAAGAGTACGAGCTGCGTATCTTCAGGTGTACCAGCATGCGCTTTTACTAACGCCATCAAACCCATACCTAGAATATCTTGCTCGGTAAGTGTGCTCGTAGGAGCGTGGGCGACGTTAGTTGAGTTAATAAGGCGGCGGCGCCAGAGTGTCACAAGGCGTCCTACCAGAATAGAATTGAAAGTAGAGTCCGACATGATTCGTCCTATTCCGTAGTTTGTTTCTTCGATTCTTTGAAGCGCTTGGGGATGCCGGCGTTGGCTTCGAAGATGCGGATCGGTTTGTTAAACAGCGCTTGGGCGCTTGGTTGATCTTGCATTTCGATGATCTGACCAATCATGGATGCGCGGATTTCTTGTGGATCTTCTGGTGCGTGCACCGTTACGTTCTTGAAGCCGAAACCTTTGAGCATACTTTCGATCGAGGAACCGATCAGCGTTTTGCCGTTGTGTGCCCAGCTGCTAACCATAATAGCCAGCGGACCGCCACCACCGCGCATACTGTTAACGTCGGCTTCGTCGAAGAAGTTTTGCACAGCCACGCCGCCTTCCGCGATCGAGCCGAGGTGACCTTCGGCGATATGGAATCGCTCACGGAATTTTTCATCGCTGTAAAGCGAATCGAAGATCCTGCCCGGCTCACGTACAATCCAGTCACCATCTTGCACAACCATACAAGCCTGACCATGGCTGGTATTGATGACGGGTTTGCCATCGTGCGCGCGCATGGTAACGAATGGGTGAGGGATGCCGTCTTTGTATTGAATAGCGTCAGCCAACGGCACTTTGCGTTGTACTTTCATGTTAACTCCTGGTAGGTGAATTACAGATTGATGATTTCGACGATGCGAGGAATATCGTGAATGTCTGTAGGCGAGACTTCCAAAATCTCAATGGTCCACTTGGCATTCTTCAATTCCACGATACGGTCTTTTAGCTGCGCCGCATGGAGTGTCGCGTTACCGACAATTTCCGAACGGTCCATTGAGGTTAAGGATTGTGGTGTCGACTCTTCGGAGTTACTCCAGTTATTGTTCGACACCGGCTGAATAATGGTAGAAACGATAGCGTGTGGAAAACCTGGCATTTGCCGCATCACCATCGCATACCACATTTTCTTTTGCGGAGAACTCATTAATCTTTACCAGCCTGTTGTGCATCGTACAGGTCGCGCCACGCTGCGTTAAACTGACGGGCATCAAAACCCTTGAGTTGCATACTTGCACCACTAACGAAATAAACCATTACTAAGTTATCGGCTCCGATTTGAGAAGTGGCGTGTTCCACATTGTCCAGATTAATCATCACTTTCATATCTGGAAGCGTAAACAGATTTCGTTTCATGATGCATCCCTTTCGATCCCCAGTTTCTGCATGATGATTTCGTCCGTCGGCACAGCGACAAATTTCTCACGCTTGAGGGCGACGGTTTCTACCAGCTCACCGTGTGGGTGTTTGGTAGTGCCTGATACTTCCGGCGCCGTTTGATCGCGCATGTATTCGACCGTGATTTCACCGTCAAGGCTGCGCGTGATGGTGGCGTGGTCTTCGCCGAAGTAATCATCATACACCACGCAGACCATGGCACCGAAAATGTTCATCGACATGTTGTCGACTGCGCGCTGGACGGCGCTACGTGGGTACTTGGCTTTGCGACGGGCTTTGGTGATTTCGAAGTACTCGTCCGTGTCAGCGAAGTAGTACGTGATGATATTGCGTTCCCACGGTTGCTCATCGCGAAAACGAGCATTCTTAGCAGGTTTCTTAGCCATCTTGGGATTTCCTTGTATGTTGTTAATTATGACGTTTCTTCATGAAAGGCGACCAAAACACAATTTCATCACCCACCATCCGGAAACGGTTTTTGACTTCTGCCAAACGACGAGGATCGATTGGGTTCTTTTCACCGCCAATAAAACCAATGATATCTGGCATCGATGTGAAACCTTCAACCGCACGGTAAATATCAAGAACATGATAATCGTAGCGATTACGCATCACCGTTGGCAACTTCTTAAGTTCCTTCACTGTCGGTGTGTATTGATGAATACGGGTATTCAAAGACCGTATCATCAACAACATCTCACACGCTTCAATAGCCACCAAATGTGCATAGCGGTAAACAGGATTGTTTTCAGGCAACCTCAAATTGCCGAGCTGTTCTTGTATCAGTACATCCTTGTCTGGCCCGCCCTCGTACATGTGCGAATACACCGCCACCTTCACCAATCCGAATTCATCGCGTTGTTGCGGATAAATCACGTAAGTGAAAGGACTGACACAGATGTCAATCAAATGGGTATATGCAGTCCGCATTACAATGCCGCCCGGATATTTCTCTTCATCCGACCACAACCAAAGGGTGCCGCTGCCGTTTTCTAACAGCAAATTATCGTGAGGTAATTGTACTAGATGTGAGAAGCGATCAAACATGGTTTGCATTCTTGGATAAGCCATGCTTTTGGTATACTTTTCCCAGAACGTCCGATCGGTTGCTCGATCGAAGGTTTGGTTAAAATCATACTCGTCTAGCGGGACCAGCATTTTGTGTGCGTTTTGAATCGCCACCCGCATTTCAAAAAGATCTTTTTCCAGACGTCCTTTAGAAAACATTTCTTCAGTTGCATGAAATGGTTTCAGATCGTTGGGATGATCGACTAAACGTAGCGATACAGGCGGTGCTACGCGCGTGATTTTTTGCGCCGCCCAGCGTTCTGACAAATTCAGATTTGCTGAAAACATGCCAGCAATAGAAGTAGGAAGTTTATTCATGATAGCCTTGATGTTGTTAATTGTGAGGAGTTCTGTATAATGGTTCACGGTAGTAATATAGTACCAAAAAAATATAGAGACGACATAACTCCCGCTACCCCGAAGGGTAGCGGGAGACTATGGCGCATTAAGCCATCTCTGCTTCTAACTCCGGCAACTTCGCCAAGCGCAGGTACTGCTGCACGTCACGGGCAATGTTGCTTACCGTGTGCTCGTTGTAGGTTACAGCCACAGCATCGTGATCGAATGATTTGGCCATGAAGATAACGGAGATCAACCCCGCTTCTGTTTTCTTGGTTTCCAGATACACCCGGCGTTGGATCGGACGGATTTTGAGCGTTTTCTCCAACCATTCTGCGGTAAACGAAATGACGGTTTTGGCAGTAGCGTCGATATGAATTCGCACAGCGGAATCGTTGATACAATAATCACGAATCGATTCCATGGCGTCCATGACGAAGGCTTGGTAAAACATCCCCTTGCGAGGTGCTACTTGTTTTGTTGTAGTGAGCATGTGGGTGGGTAAGCTTACGTTGATCGGAAAGAGGGGATCGGTGGTCAATCCCCTCATCCAATAAGTCTCTTTCAGGAGAAGGAAGTCTTACTTATCTTGAACCGTGCTAAAAGTGCCGAGACCGGCGTTGGCGGCGTTTTCACACAATTCAAAAATAGTACTAAAGGACAAACAACACAACACGACACTCAAAAAGTCAGCACGGTCTTGTTCGGTTTTAAACGTGAAGTCCATGTTGCCGCCGGCGCTTTGGGTTTGGTCTTCCGATCCAGGTTTCACCGTGAAGTGCGCTTTAAAACGCGTACCCGTCACCGCTTCTGCGTCTTCCACGCGGAAGTAAAAATAGGAACGGTCCGAAGTGATGTCTCGGTAACTTACGTCTTGTTCTTGTGACATTAAGCCAACCTTGCCAGGGCATTGTTTCGCTTCGACCACTACCCGCACCGCTTCGATCAGGAGATGCGTGGCGCGTTGTAGCGGCGCCGTCGGTTCATCGACGAATCGCGCATTCCATTCTTCGGCTGCTTTTCCCATGCGTTTGCATTCGGTTTCCCAGTCAGTATAGGGATAGGTCAAATAATCGTCGTTTTTACGATGGGGTTCGTGTTTGCTGATCAATTTCTGCACCATCGCTTCCAGATACAGCATGTGAACCGCCATCTGGCGTTCTGGGTACGTAGGGTCGCGCGCCTCGATGACTTTACCCCCTTCGATGATCTCAAACTTCCCATCGGCACGCAAGTTAAAACCGTAGCGGTCCGACACCGCTGTCAACCAGTTTTTTGTCAGAGTCGGCGTTTCTTCCTTCTTTTTACGGAAGTCGCCGAGGTTCACCACTTTGTCTTTGTCTTGGTCCATCATGCACTCCTTTATGTTGTTAATTGTTAGGATTACGGTAATTCGATCTGATTGTATTCTGCTGGTTTTTCGTTGAGGCGGTCGGTCAGCGTAAAGAGCACTTCGATGTCATCTGGTTTATCGAGCGTGCCGAAACGGAAGAACGTGAAGCGCTTCAGAATCTCACGGTGCAGCATTACACTCAACGCTGAAGGCGAGATGCTGTTACTGAGCAAGCGTTCTTTGTTCCATACAGGCTTTTGTACGCCGTTGAAATTGACCACGCTATTCCAGCGCGGTAAGTCCGCTACTTGAAGCGAAAAGAAGTACGGTTCCCCTGCAAAACGCATCACGCCAAAGAAACCATCACGGGGATAGGAATGGCTCAGCGTATCCGGGGTGACATCCGAAGCATTGATGCTGTCGAGGTTGCGGCTGTAAAGCGTCTCCGCGACGGCCTCGTGGTTATTTGGATCACGACACACCACACGGTCATGCATGTGGAAGAAGATCAAGTTGGGGAACTCGATGTAAATCTGGTAACCGCCGAGTGAACTGTTGATGGGTTCAATACGTGCCCCTGGCTTTTGTCCCATGTAACGCCCATTGGGATTTAAGAGCCAGTTCAGATAACGATACATGGTAGGGAACCCATGGATCTTTACCGGTCGTCCGTAGAGACTAGCGAAATAGTCGACCATCGCTGCGACTAGCTCCGTTTTAAAATCGTCAAAACGGATGTGTTTGATGTTACGATTGCGTATCCGCGCACTGACCTTCAAACGGTAATACACCAACTCCGAGCCGTGCAGATCATCAATGATGAGCCGCCCCGAAGGGTATTGTTCAAAAGCCGTAGCCAGTTGTGGGAAGTCGCAAATTTCCACACAACCAAACGACAGCGCAATTCTAGCTTTATACTTTTCCATGTGTCTCAAGTGAGGAGTTAACTAGCAGAATGAGTCATACATGCTTGTTCGTCAATTGCAAAATATTGACGGCATAAGAAGGAGAGCCGAAGCCCTCCGTTCTTATACGTTACGGCTTAGTGCGAACGATCGACAACGTAATGCACGATCGCGTCTTTCTTGACGACCTTGAGGGTCAGCAGCACATGGCCGTTGATCATGGCCACAGCGCCGGTCACCGGCTGTTGGCCTTCGGCCAGGGGCGTCAGCTGTTTGTTCTTGAAGAACGATTCCATGACTGAACGCACTTCGTGCAGTTCAGTGCGGAACGTCGAAGGGAACATCGGCGTACCTTGAACACGTTGGTCTTTGCCGGACTCGAACACGAACATCAGGCTTTCAGCGCGGCTGTAGTCCGAGACGCGTTCTTCTTGCGGCCAGTGGCGTGCATCGATCACGATGTCGGTGATGCGTACTTCGCGACCAGTCTGACCGAATTCCGAAGCCGTCGAGCCATCTTGGTAGATGTAACCGGACACCGGGTTGCGTGCTTCTTCCGAGTCCCACATCAGGATCGGTTTGGCATCTGGATGAACGTTCGTGAGCAGGCCAGCCAGGTTGTACTTCTGACGGTAGAAGTTCGGGAACTCGAAGTACAGCTCCAGCGTTTCTGGCAGGACTTCTTCCATGAAACGTTTGAGCGTCAACATGCCGCCGTTGACTTCTGGCAGGGCCGGCTTGACTTCGCGCTTTTCTTCACGCGTCTTGAGGTGACCGAACAGTGCCGGTTTCTCGTCGACGTTAACTTCTGGTGCTGGATGCGACCAGACCTTACCGCGCAGTTCTGCGTGGGTCAGGAAGCGACGTTCGAGGGCGGTGGCCAGTTCCAGTTTGTCGAAGATCAGTTCAGCACGCTGCACTGCGCCTTCTTTCGGCGCCGCCTTCGGCCGCATGTAGTTCGTGCCTTTGGTCATTTCCAGGAACTTGCGGATCGCCACTTCATGGCTGTCGCCGCCCAGGACGTTGTCGATAAACGTGCCCATCGGACCGTTGTAGATCGACTTACGGCCGTGGCTTTGGGTAGCGACGTGGAACCAGGTAAAGGCTTTCTTTTCCTTCTGAGCGAGCGTTTCACGCGTGCGCTTGAAGTTAGACAACCATTCGATCTGGGCGACCCAGTTCTTCTGGTCCTTCAGACGCGCGTCGTTGCGGAACAGGCCGAAGACGGCATCGAGGATCTCTTGCTTGGTCTTGCCGACGAATTCCGACAGGTTCTTGAAGTGCTGGTATTCCTCGGCAACGACTTCATGGGCATCCTTCGTGCCGTGTTCGAAGACGCTGTTGTTGTCCAGCGCGAAGTGTTCGTAGCCACCTTTTTCCGGGTCGCCCAGGACCTTCAGCTTCGACAGGAAATGGTGTTCGATCGGCGCCGCTTCGACCAGCTCACGCATGGCTTTCACCGATGCTGCGAAGATGCTGTCATGCGCTTCGTTTTCTTCACCATCGCCCCACAGGACGGACTGGATGGTGCCGGCTTTGCCTTCTTCGGTCGAGACCGCTACCAAGGCGCCGAAGCGCTTCAGGAAGTGGCGGCAGCACGAGCAGTCCATTTGCTGACGGTGTTCAGCCGGCAGGTTGTCCAGGTAGGTTTCGAACAGCTTGCCCTTGGGCAGCGCGACGCGGAACAGGGCGGTGCCTGGTTTGGCCAGGGCGCTGTAGTTCACTTTGGCCAGGTCGGCGATGTGACGGAACAGCGTTGGATCGTACGGTTTCTTCAGTTCGAGCGACTTTGCCGCCTCCATCGCCATGGTGAGTTCGGACATGCTTATTTTCCTTTGTTAGTTATAAAAGATACTTCTACTGCTACTGCAAAGCTTGTACTTCCTTGATGAAGATAGCGATTTGTCCTGGTGTCTGTGTCAACACCCAGGCATCGAAATCACTGTGTCGCCAACGACAATGGTCCATGAACGAACCCAGTGCGACACCTTTCAAGCCTGTCACTTCGCTAACCACTTTGCCATTCCAAAGAATCTTGGCACGTTGTGCGTTGATGTGCTTAGAGATGGCTTTGACACATTCTTCTTCCAAACCAGGGAAGAACGCGTATGCGCGTACCAAGCATTCTTGTTTCTCTTTGGTACGTGCTTCAGACTTTTCACCAGGGGCGTATTCGAGCCACTGGTATTTTTCGAGGTCAGGCCGTTGTTCCAGCCATTGCAGAAACGCGTTGTACGATTTGCGTTTCGCATCTCGCGCCCGTGACTTGTGGTTGCGGTTTTCCAGCAGATAAATGCGACGACTGAAAAACGGCGTAGACGCGGCGAATTCGAAGATGTCTTCCAGCGTTTCGAAGCCTTGCGCAAAGCGCGTGTAGTCATAGCCCAGGAATTGGAAGATCTTGGGGATGTCACGACTGACGAGCAACTTCGTGATGACTTCGCCTTTTTCGTCATGCAGTTCTTTCCACAGACCATCCCAGCCGTATTTAAAGCCATGACGCTCTGCGATGCGACCCATCAGGTTACCGAGATCGTTGAAGGCGTAGTAAGTACGCGCTGTGACGAATTCGTCTGGGTTGACGGCGATGAGGTCCACTTGCAACCCCATGATGTCAAGCGACACCGAGAAGCAGCTAGGGCTTTCCGCCGGCACATTGTCCGACCAGATATAGGACAGCGGTGTACCTTTGAAGCGATTGATGACCAGGTTTTGAGGCATGAATGCCTTATGCAGTTGGCTGATCCAGTCAGCTGGCAAACCGGAACGGTCGATCAGGATATCGCCATCGCCAAAGCTTTCCTTCTTCGCATACGCCTTCACAGGCGCCATGTAAGCCCACGGGAACATGTTGGAGATACGCCACATGACGCGCTCCATGATGCGGAAGTATTCTTCAGCTGGCTTACGGCCGGGTTTACCTGCATAAGTCTGGTCGATAGCGTTGCCACCCATAATGCATTCCTTTACAGTAATTTTTGATTTATTTACATCAAGCCTTGGACCTTCAGTTGCTCGACGTACCAATAGCGTGCTTTCACCGAGATTGGTGCGCCCAGCTTCTTGGGATCGAGGTTGCTCTTCTCGATGGTCGGCATCTCTTCCTTGATGATGTCGTTGTAGACCCAGCGCGCGAAATCACCTTGGCTAGTAAGCGCAAACGGCTTTTGCAGTTCGTTCTTCAAAACAAACAACCCTTGCTCCAGCCGCGCTTGGGTAACCGTCATGGTGACGAAGTCTTCCAGCGCTTTAACCGTCACGACATCGACTTCTGGCAACTGACGACGTTTGGTTTTGGCATGCTTTTGACCCACCACTTTAAAGCTATACTTGTACGGGTCCCAACCATCTTCCGCGCAAGTCCAGACTACACCTTCGCCCACGCCGTCGACACCGAAACATTTGCCAACAGGACAGTTTTCTTCGACCGCAATTGTTAAATCTGCCAAGTCGTTTTGAACCATCTTCGGACGTTCGAAATCAATCTCAAACTGCCAGGCGCCGAAGCGCAGCGTGTTGTAGATCTGGTCTTGAGACGAATCAACATGGGTGAGGCTAGCGATATCGATCCAATAACCATCGTTACTGCCGTCGGGGCGTTTGCCGGTCACCATCTTCACGGCGAAGAAACAGAACATTTTTGGCAGCTTTGCCAGCGCCACATTGTTTTGCACTTCGCCGCCGCACCACTCACCGAACACAGCCACGTGGGTCGGCGGAGTAGTTTGTTGCGCCAGAGCCGCTTTAAAGATCTTTTGCATCTGAGCGGTTTTGTGCTGCATTGTCGCCATGAAACTGAACAGATCCTTTTCCAGGGTCAGTTCATTATCACGCGACTGGTACGTGATTTCTCCCGTTTCCACATTGAGTACTACCGCCGCATTGGCACCATGCAGCTTCGGCGTTCCGCGGAAACGCAGAGTAGGTTTCTTTACCGTGTACTTGTGGTACGTAGCGTTACCTTCTGCATCGTTGCCAGCGAATTGCATGCGATCGGTAACGTAGCGGATCACATCGCTGTATTGCCGGATACTGGGAAAACGAATCATTTTTACTTTCCTAATTGTTGACGTTCGAAAACCTTGATGGCGCGAGCACGAGCCGCATGCAAGTGAACAGCGATTTCTTGCGGGCGATCTTTAAACTGCGCACCGATCTCGTTGCCCTTGACTTGACGTGCCGCCCAGAGTGCGCTCGACAGACGCATTGCTTGTGGATACTCGGTATTACGGTAGCTGAGGGTTTCCGAATGACGCCCACGCGCATCGCACATCGCCGCTTGCAATACGTATTGGAAACGGTCTGGGTTACGGAACGCATCGCAGCGACGCAACAGTTTTACCACGGTGGTGGTTTTGGCCGACATGATGCCGTGAATGATACCATGTTCACGTGAAGTAGTGATGGCCACTCGCGCCAGAGCATCCGGTACACGTAAACGATTACACACCACACTGACTGTGCCCACACCCAAGGCTTCGTGACCATGGTGCGCTGGCCATTCTTCTGGTGGCGTCATGGCTTTACCTAAGTCATGGAGCAAACACGCCAGTCGCACAGGCAATTCGAATTGCTGGCTGGCAGCATAATCGAGCACCTGTTCGATATGAATACCCGTGTCGATTTCTGGATGCCATTGTGCTGGCTGTGGCACGCCATAGAGCGCATCAACTTCTGGCAGAATGACCCGTAACGCGCCGCATTGACGTAATACCTGTAACATCCGCGATGGTTGTTTTTCCATCAAACCACGCGACAGTTCTTTCCAAACCCGCTCGGGCACCAAATTATCCAAACGACCGTGTTGAACTTGCAAAGTCATGGCAAGCATGGTATTTGAGTCAATCCGAAAATCTGGATAACGCGCCGCAAAGCGCGCCACACGCAAAACACGAATCGGATCTTCAATGAACGATTCCGCGCTGACCATGCGCAACATTTTGTTGAGCAAATCATCATGGCCGAAGTAGGGATCATACAACTTGAAAGACTCCAGCGGCGCGCCTTGGTCGAACAGTTCCATCGCCATGGCATTGATGGTGAGGTCGCGTTTACCCAAGTCTTCTTGCAATGTTACGTCCGGCGAGAACGTAGCCACGCCGCCCGTCCGCTCGCGGCGCGCAAGCGAATATTCTTCTCCCGTCAAAGGGTGCAAGAGCGTCGGAAAATCTTTGCCTACTTGACGAAAACCTTTGGCGATCATTTCTTCAAGAGTGGCGCCAACGACCACCCAGTCATGGTCTTTGGAAGGCACTCCCATCAGTTGATCACGGACTGCGCCGCCAACCAAATATACTTTCATTTATTTAGTTTCCTTGTTGTTAGTTGTTGTTTTGCGAGTACGTGGCTTTTTCTTTTGTTCTGCGACCATCGCTTCTTTACCGCGTTGGAATACCTCGATCAACCCGTTGATGATGGACTTGGGATCATATTTGGGTTGGCGTTCGATCGACAGCTCAGGTTTGGAGAAATCGATAAAGTCAATTTCGCCACCCACACCTACACTTTTGTGCATGACGACATTGATGATCGAAGGTGCCGACAGATGCGGGTGTAATGTCTTTACCCATACCGCGCCATCGGTTCCTGAACCAATCGTTATAAACTTATCTTTCTCGATTTGTTCAACTTCGAGCTCACCTTTGCGGGGCGCCTGAACCACGTAATTGTGCGTCTCGCAAATTAACACGGTAGTGGAGCTACCATTTTGCTCTTCATTCGCGCCGAAGACGCTGAGGTAATTCTCGTATACAGCTTCGAGGTCTTTGCCTGAAGTAATGATACGCTGGATGCGATTGATGAGATGGACCGATCCCGACGAAGCCACGGCATTGACTTTCTCACCACGGAACATCACGCTTGTTTTACGTTGAGAGAGCAACGTGATTTTTTGTTTGTTGTCGTTGACAGCGGTGGCGCCTTTACCACAATGCGCGCAGTTGGTTTCATGCTGCGCACCACAGCGGTGAGTAGCACGGGTATCGGCTGCGAGGATGCCATCTTTATAAACGATTAAAGTCATGTTGAGCTTTCTTATGTTGTTGATTATTTCCACCTACATACAGATGGCTGGGAAGAATATCAAATTATTGTTTCGAAGTAACGGCATAAAGCCCTACCGCTGATAGCGGCAGGGTAGTTGGTCATTTAAGATACGGATTGATGCGGGTAGCACCATTAGGCTCCGCTTTAGGAAGGTGTTCCATGAAGCGTTCTGTTTCTGGGGATACCACAAACATATCGTTAACATATTTTTGATATGCTTCAGCAATTGCTTTGCCTTGCTCGACGCTTACTGCAACCATTGGGTAAAACTCACGTGTTGCCACCACATGCTTACGCCATGGAGGGGATGCCATTTTGTCACTCAACTTTGCTTTGTCGAACAGTAATTCCCCTGCCGCTAAGATTCGAGCCAAGCGAGCGCGGTATTCGGCATCACGCAAAGGTACTGGATCTGCCACATCGTACATACGGCCATTTTTGATGGACTGACGGTATTCATCCAGCGGTGTTTTAAACACGCTTGGGTCCGTATCAGCTGCCACACCGCGCACCAAAGACTGCATCACTTGCTTGGTTTTCAATACCGGGACCGCAGGCTTAGTTTGCATGGCGCTAATGCGTTCGGTACGTTCTTTGATGCGTGCTTGACGTCGATCGGCCAATTGCTGAATACCATACAAGCGCAGTGCTTCTACTTGTCGTTGGTATTGAATTTCCCAAACAATGATTAACCACATTGCCGCAACTTCTTCGACAATCGGTTCTTCGACACACAGCTCTTCCATGTATCCACGGATGTTATTCGCGCTCATGAAAGCATCGAAATGATCACCCAATGACTTGGCACTGTAGTGCGCTGTTAATTGTTTCGGTGCTTCTTGTGGCGGCAAGATGGTGTATTTCATTGCAACCTCCGATGTTGTTGATTATTAGTAGCCGATACGACCCATGGCCTCTTTCGAGGATACGCGTAAGCGTTTCAAGAACGCGAAGTCTTCTGCATTCTCTGGATAAGCGCGACCGTAGCGCAAACACACGATGCGCGGTTGCACCACCACAAACGTCAGACCATCAAAAGTGAAGCCATTCTTTTGGAATTCTGCTTCAACTTCTTCAAGTGTTGCGGTCGTACCGAACGTTCCACCTACGGAGAACAAAACGAAGTTACCTGCGTTTGCTTCGCCCCCAGGAAAGATCTCCCGCAAAGCACGCATGGTGAGACCGCCATCGTCAACCGTTTGGACAGTTGCGTAAGGATCGGTGGCAAGACGCTCTGGAGTACGAGCAAGGCGCCACCGAACAGGTTGCGGTGGAACGATGATACCCAAGCGCAGGTTCTCCGCTTGGATGTGTTCCGCAGGACAACGACAATCGTCGTCGCTTGGTCCCCCGCCCACACTCAAACAAGAACGGGTATGTTGAAAGCCTGGCACCGAAATAAGGTTTTCCTCACCGCGCACCATGATCGATCCATAGCCGCGTTGACCGACACGCCCTTTGGTGCCTGCGCCGTAGTTATTGGCCCAGCATTCAAAAGCCTTGTTGTCCTGTTTGATATGGAAGACCATGTCTTCCGAGAAGTTGCTGGCTTGATACTGAGCAGGAAAATTAGGCCAGTTAAAGAAGTGCGTGCCGATGCCACAAATCGCACCTCGTTTAATGCGCGCGTATTTCATCTTTAGCCTTCCGTCAGCATGGTTTCGATGGTCTCTGGACGAGCAGGAATCAACTCGCACTGATCCATCTGCCAGAGTTGTTTAACGGCAGCCACCAGTTCTTTTTCGGATGCTGGATACGTCGTCGACAGGGTATGCCAGCCATAGCCGCTCGATGGCATGTAGTTGGTACTACGGAACCAGATCGTTCTTCTCGTTTTGGAAGCGCGCAGCTTGGGCGGTTCTTCGACGATGCGGTACTCGTATTGCATGTCAGCCATGGTTAGTCCTCCCGGATCATGGTAAAACTCGTGAGCGTGGTAACGCAGTCAAGTAGATCATGGCTAAGTACCAACTTCCATTTTCCACGTTCCATATCAAAACGCATAAAGCGCTCACCTGGCTTGGATTCGACGCCGATCACGGCGGCAATATCCCAGACATGATTCGTGCCTTCGATGTGCATTTTGAGGTTCTTCAAAGGCAACTTCGGCCACTTTGGCACGCCTTCAAATACAAAACGTTTTACCTGAGCAAAGTCAGGGAACAGAATGTTGGTGTGAGTCAAACGCCATGTACCATCTTTGCGTTCTTCAAAATACAACAGCGATTTAGCAATTGTCAGCGCTGCCCGTGGGGCAGTGATGACCAACTCTTTGGCAAGCGATGCATCAATTCCTTCTGGTACATCAATACGTAATGCACGACGCATTTGTTTATTCCCTATTAGTAAAACACCGTACAAGTACGTTTAACGTTATACCTCACCATTGTCGGTGCGAATGGTTGACGAGATTTATGAAAGCGATTGTGACGTTCGACTTCACGCACAGCAGCTTCGAAACGCTTGGCTGTTTCTTTCGAGAGCAGAAAATCAATCAGACTTTGGGGCATGGCTAATCCTTTTTGATTGATCTAGTGTGGTGGTTAAGCGCCGACGAAGTAATAAACTTTACACACAGCTTTTGTCACTGGTGAAAAAGTAGGCGCATCTTGCGGCTGAAAGAATAACACTGAACCAGCATCAAGTTTTTCACCATCTTGTTCGCCGCCTTCGTATTCTTCTGGCTTTGACAACATTAGCAATGCGCATAGCTTGGCTTTGGGAATAACTGGCAAAGAGCCACCCATTAAGCGCAGTGGCTCGACATGAATCAAGTATTTCAGCTTCAGTTTGAAACGATCCTTGTTACCCGTAGCCAACGTTTGTGATAGTTGCCGATTGATGAATTCCGCTACATTGTTATCATTATCAAAAGCTGTTTCTAGTTCAAGAAGGGTTATAGGGTGAATAGCGCGAAGGAGAATGGTTGGTTTATCATTAGCTTCAATCATTTTATTCTCCTGGTTAAAAGAGCCGAGGGTTGCGAATCCTCGGCTAGTTACATGTTACACTTTTGGGATAACTGGTTCTTCAACGACGCGGATGGAGTCAGGTTCGTACACATCCACATAACCGTCTTTATGACGCTCTTCATTTTTCAGATGCGGAAAGCGATCGAAAAACTCTTGACGGTAATCCCAGCGAACAACATAAGGGCAACGTACACCGTCGTAAGCGCTAGTTATCAGGGCGCCTACCAAGCCCGCTTTAGCTGCCATCTCGATTGCTTCTTTGGGTTTTTCTTGGAAATAGGTGTTGGGTTGGACACCATTATAATCGATGATGGTGCCGGTGCCATGCGTACCCGGTCCGCCATCGAAATGAGTAACGCGAGTATTCAGAGGAAGTAGTTGGTTCATGATTAAACCTTTGGCGTGACGACTTCAGCGGGTTGACCTTGGTATTTACCACCGCGGTCTTTGTACGACACTTCGCACGGCGCCGAACCTTCGAAGAAACGGATCTGACCGCAGCCTTCGCCCGCATACAGCTTGATAGGGAGGGGCGTGGTGTTGGCGAATTCGAGCGTCAGATAGCCTTCCCATTCTGGTTCCAGTGGGGTCACCATGATCGACAGACCGCAACGGGCATAAGTCGACTTACCCACGCAGTCAGCGACGACGTTGCGAGGAATGATGAAGTGTTCCAGCGTGCGGGCCAGCACGAACGAGTTGGGTGGCACGATGCAGACGTCGCCAACGAAATCGACAAACGAATTGTCATCGAAGTTGTGCGGGTCCACCACGGTCGAGTTGATGTTGGTGAAGATCTTGAATTCACGACTACAGCGCACGTCATACCCATAGCTCGTGAGTCCATACGACACGATTTTTTCATTGCGATGCAATGGGTTTTCGAAGCGACCTTCGCCAACATAAACCTTGCGGTCACGTACCTGATCTGGCTCGAATGGCGAGATCATCGGCTTGAATTGATCCCGCTGTTCTTGCGACAGTTCGCGATAGGCAACGATACCTTCGTAATCGTCAGGACGGGTGTTATGCCATTGACGAATGATTTGGTCGAGTTCTTCTTTCGTTTTCCAGCTCAATACTTCACGCATCTGGAAAAGTGGTTGACCTTGAAGATTGCGCGCGTACGGCACACGGAACTGTTCACTCACCATAAAGGTGGGAGGCAGACACAGCTCACGAATTTGGTGGTCGGCCAAAATGCCAGGCAGGTTTTGTTTCATGGTCTTACTTTCTTAATAGAGTTATTTGTTGTTGAGGAAGTTCTTGACGCGGGCCGGTAACTCGTATTCGGCGATACGCATGTCTTTTTGCACATTGCGCAGATTACGTTCTGCGAGATCCGCCATCGCCAATAGCGCACCTTGATTACGACCCAATTCCCATGCTCTGTTATACATACTCGACATCAGAAGCATCAGATGGCCGGTCGCTTCGTTTGGACAGATGTGACGGGTGTAGATCGTGCCGTCCACATGCGCAAGTTGTAACTTCCAGTCATCGCCGAATTCACCGTTATCAACGTAGGGTGTAACACGATAATCTTTATACAACCACTTTTCATTGATTTCGTTGACCTTCGCCACGAGTTCTTTGGAAGGCGCATTAGCTGCGCTAATCGGCTCTAATGCGCAGGCAATGAAACGACGTTGGAAAAATTCCAGATCGCTTTGGTCACCCAATTGAAATTCATAGTTGTTCTTATAAAACTCGACACGTGGCGTGTCATCGTAATCGCTTAAGTCGTTGACACGCCACGCCAAACGGACATTGTGGTCGAGTACATCGACCGTGATTTTACGCAGAATCGCCAGTCCGTCAGTATTGGTGATGTAAAATGAGTAGATGTTGTTGTGTGTATTCCATTCAGTCAGAATGAAGATAGAATGGTCTTTAGGCGCTTGGCCTACCAAACCAGGGATCACCATTTCATCGAGCCATTTCAGATGCGCATTGATGCTATCGGACATGAAGTTTTCCTTTTGTATAGACGTAATTCAGCTAAGTGATATAGACGCGAAATATTTTCACACCTTCTTCTTTTTGGTATTCATCGCGTACCACACCGTAATGGCCCATGGCTCGATGTAATAGTTCACTTCAGAGCTAACGTGTTGCAAGCCTTGTAAATCACCTTTTTCAAAACATTGCTTAGCGCGAGTAAGAATACCGTTACTCAATTCCCATGCTAAGTAATACTCGCGTTCTGGAAGATCGCGTTTATAACGACGCATACGAACAATGTGCCAAGACCGTATCCGTAACATCAATTCTTGCAATTGCTCGTCTTGTGACATAAAGAAACAAAAAAATAAAAACAACATAAAAAGGAGAGCCCGCAGGCTCTCCCCCTTATGCCGCTAATTACGCAATCGGCAGTTTTTCGCAGTAACCGTAGACGGTGTACGTATAACGGGGTTTGGTTTTCGCAGCTTCAGCAATCGCATCTGCTTGAGCGCGATCCTTGTCTTTGACAAAGATGATTTGCCAGTTAGCATCCCACCACTGCACAACCGCTACGCCAACTTTGTCGGCAGCAATTTGACGTGGCGAACGGTGACGAAACTTGATACTTGACAATTCTGCATCCGACATGGTGCCAAACAAATAGCGAGCACGCATGTATTCCCGCAGCGCATAGAGCGTCGTAGGAATTTCTTCTGTTGAAGAATACGATTGCTGAACCGACTCGTCAGCCAAACAACGACGCACACGCATCAGTGGTGCTTTGGTTACATTACTCACACTACACCTTTCTTTTTACAGGCTTTCGTAAGGGTTAGGGAAACCGATCGATGCATCTGGCCGGTTAAGCGGCACCTTTTCCACCGACACGATCTCGAAGATTTCGCGGGTCAGGAAAGGCAGCTCACGCATCGACGCCAGTTGGATCGAGTTGATGAACACTTCGGAATCGAGATCGTAGGCGGCCAGGTGATCGTTCATACCGGGCTGGCGGCCGCTGCCGAAGAGATCCAAACCTTGACGGCTGACACGGTTGATCTGTGCGCGAACCGAGAAGAAGTATTCTTTCTGGTAGATGCGCACGCGGCCGATGTAATTGCCTTGGTTGCTGATTTTGAACGAAGCTTCGGTTGTCATCACACCGTAATGATTGCTCGCAAACGAGTGGAAGTGAATATTGTCCGACACCATGAACGTGATGGTGTGTTCGCGCTCGGGCGTGACGTTAAACGAAGCACGATTACCGAACATCTGTGCGCCGTTATTGCTCAGGGCCAACTGGAGCATCGAGCAACCGATCTCGGTACGGACGTGCTCGTAGCTACGTGTCACTTCATGGCCGTACGGTTGTTGCGAGGAGGCCAGGCGCCAATTATCGGTTTCACCGAGTTCTTCGGCAGCCCAGTCGATGGCTGCTTGCAGGGCCTTGCCGAGTTGTTCGCCGACGATGTCTTTATTCAGCTTCTCGATGGCGGTCTTGTTGATCTTCAGAAGAAAAGGCTGGTGTACGTCTTCTGCGGTCACGATGTTGCTGATGCGGACGAAGAAGTCCGGCAGGTTGTCGATCGTTTTGACATCGGCCTGACTGCCGAGCATGATCAGGGTGAAGTTATTACCAGGGAATTCCTGGTGACCTTTTTCCAGCAGGGAAGTACGGGTCATGATTATTTCTCCGTTTTCTGAATAAGCCCTTTGAGTAAGGGATGGGGTTTGACTTTCTTGACGAACTGGGTGGCATTACGGTCACCATGTTTTGCTGGACCATGTGCAGCTTGCAATACATAACCCTCGTTCACTTTTGCCAACGCCGTTTTGTCACGGCGTTTCTCGCGCGGCCAGAGCGACGTTACCCACGGACTAGGACGCATCGACATCGCCAGCGGACGCAGGGCACGTGCTAACATCGATGCTGCTTCTGTCATGCGTTTTTGGTAATGCGAATGAATCGGAGGAATCTCGCCAACGATCGCTGGCCTGATCCGGACAGATGGCGGTAAATTAATCTTGAATGAACTTACCCGTGAAATTTCATCCACCTGAGACATTGAATCGATTACAATCAACGGTTTGTTGTCGAGGGGGATAACATTGGGATAGCTAATGGGACGCATCGCTTTCTTTTGTTCATCTTCGTTCAAGATGTAATTCCACAACTCTTTGTAACTGGGTTTCTTGTTCGGATCACCCGTCACCAGTTTGTTGACACGCGATTCTTCTTCGCGCAGCTTAGCTTGAAGGATGGGATCTTTGCGCAACTCTTCCATGCTCATAATCGAACCGACAGGCTCGAAGATCAGGTCGGCGATGTTGCGCGGCACAGCTTTTAACCCATCACCATCAGGAAGGAGAGAATAGATTACTCCTTTACGACCATCATTAAAATCACTCATGGCATGCCTCTGTTGTTGATTATTCGTTTTTGGAAGGATTTGGCATCTCGTCGAACTCACGCGTGTTTTGCTGAATCTCTTGCAAGATATCGTGCTTGGCTTCCCGGCGTTTAGCAAACAGTTCTTCCGCCACTTCACGGTTGAAAGTAGGTAACGAATTGAAATGATCCAACCAGCCATTATTTTGCTTATTCATAGCGTCCTCATTCTTTGTCAGCTGGTTTAGGAAGTTCTTTGACTTCATGCATGGGTTGATCGATGGCATTTATATCCGCCAAATAGTCAGACACCGTTTCCACCCACGGCCGTGGTGTTGTGAGGATAAACTGTTTTTGACCTTCTGAAGTTTGTCGCTTGTGCTTACCGCGATGCATGGTCAGAAACCTTTTACCATCGGCTCCATCGACGGTATGGTAAGTTTCGATGGTAGGATGAAAAAGGATATTATCCATCTCATGATCGAATGATTTGCAACCATCGTAGTAGCCTTTCGGAACATCAGGAGCTTTTGGCATCACGAATACAATCCTTTTGTCCGCTGCAAAAGCACGCAGTTGATTGTACATGGTTTGATCAACAGGCTTAGAGTTGAGACCTTTGAAATCAGCAAAGAAGCTGTCCATCTGATTGTCGATGGTGTTCCAAAGATTCTTCATGTTTTCGTCGTGCAAAAACTTCGCAGTACTTACTTCTTGGTGCACTGGCACGTAAGGGTCGTGGATCGAACGCGGGCCGCCCAGACACACTTCCATGATGGGTTTCATGTAAAGCATTTCCACGGTCACCGGTTCATCGAACCACCAATACACGAAGCGCGCTGATTGCACCAAATGACGTTCATAAGAAAGAAGTTTGATATCCATTTTGGTCTCCTTAACAAACGCCCAGTTCTGGGAAGTCGTTGTGGTCGTTATGACTACCGTAAATGTCGACAGCGGGATGGTTGCCTTCGAAGACCGCCGCAGCGTGGCGCGCCTTCAGGAGTTCTTTCAGAGCTGGCAGTTGGGATTCGGCCACCACAATCACTTCTTCGGCAGGGGCTGGCATTTCAGCGAAGAGGATGTGTTGGCTGTAGCTGGCGTTAGTGTGATTCATGGTGTTTTCCTTTGTTGTTGATTATAACGGCTATACTTTACAAACCGCGGATTCTTTTCTACAGAGAGCATACTCCCTCTAGGCTTGTGGCCTAGAGGGAGAGCTTTACGCGTAACGCAATTGGTGGCTAGGGTAGGTCTTGGAGCGGCGTTCACCAGCATGGTTAGCAGGTGCAATCCAACGTTCCATCGTGCCACGGATGATAAAGTCGTTGGTGCGGATATGACGTTTGATATCCACAACAGTTTCTGCTTTCTTACGCAGTTCACCCAAGAACTTGATTTTGGTATGGAGATCGAGCCACATCTCCAGCGACACATCGTCGCCTTGTGTCCAGACAGGTGGATGGACGTTGTACACGTAACGATCAGGACCGATTAAGGTCTTTTGCGTTTTCGTGCATTCCACCCACAAGAACATGGTTACTTCATGACCAATCAGGCACATCGCAACTCCCTAGGTAGCGGATTCCAGTTCAGGTACTTCTTTGGCGTTTTGACGCTCTTGTGCCAGCAACGCCACCATCGCTTGGCGTTCTTCGAACAACTTCGAGGCTGCCTGGTTATCAGCGATGAAACTGTCGATATACTTGCCAGCGTTGTGGTACGACATCAGCACTTCTTGTGCTTGCATGTACAGCGTGAGCGTATCGATCACTGAGAGCGCATCGATGACGTACTGCATCTCGGTTGGACGCATCATCATTTCAGCCACGCTCGTGTCCAAGACACGCATCATGATCAGCTGCATCGATGAAACAGCCCAGTTCACAGTGAGGGCAATGCCAGCGTCTTTCTTGAAGTAATCGCGGTACATGAACGAGCCGGCATAGAGACGCACCATCAGCGTGTCCCAGGCTTTGAGATTGCCTTTGCCATCGATGATGTCTTTCAGCGCGTCAAGGGCCATCTTGCTCGACGTGGTAGTGAAAGCGTCCGGTGCCAGATAGTTTCCGAACACACGACGGGCATTCGAATTCGGAGGGGTTTGGAAACCGCCAGGAACAGCTTTAGGAATGGCGCCATTTTTGCGTTGGGATTTGGAAGAACGGGTCATGGAGTGTAGTGGTCTTTGTTGTTGATTGTCAAAAAGAAAATGTGTGATACACAGATAGGTATCACCTTGGTGATATAGCCTTCAAATCTTTTAGCCCTATGTTTCAACATAATGGTTGTTGGCTATAAAAAAAGAATAGCACGCATAACAACCCACCCAGCCGAAGCCAGGTGGGTTACGACGTTATGCAGGTTCTGGGGTTTTAACGTGTATCTCCCAGATGCCAGCCATCACATTCTTTTCCAGCTGGGCGATGTCTGGTTTGCTACCGTCTAAGAAACGGCACTTGTTGATATAAGCTTGTTCGACGGCGTAATCGGCATCTTCGCCGCCTGGTACGGTGACGTCACCGCTGAGTGTTGGGTACTCCTTGACTTCGGTGTCGGTGGCGGTGTCAACCACGCTCGCTTCCCACTCGATCCTTTTCTCTGCTGGCTTGACCACTTTCTTTTCAGCAGCGATTACACGGCCCGACATGTCGAGCCAGGTGCGTTGATTGGAATGCGCGAATACGGGGATGCTAACAGTCTTCGATTTCGAATCAGTCATGATAACCTCTCATTGGTTTGCCTTGTTCGGCAACCTATATTTATACTCAATAAAAAAGACCAGAATATGGTTCTTTAATATTAAAAAGTTTCTCTGGTACACAAGCGAAAAAGAATGCTTGCAAAAAAATGGTGACGTTGTTGCCGCTACGTCACCCAAACGGATAAACTAGAAGGGAAGGGTGTCTTCGCTCCTGAGCGAGAAGTTAGTACGTTGTATGGCTTCAGGAACGTTAATGGGTGGGAAGATTTCTAAGGGATCGCGAGAGTGCGGCTCGCTGTAGACGAAGTTGTGCCGCGCTTTTGGGTATTCCTTCGCATGGCTCATGGGGACAAAGATGGCAGTGAACGTATCGTGCCAGCCACCGAATGTGTAACTCAAATAGGGACCATGTTCATAGAACCCTGCTTGAACAAACAAACGATGCATTTCTTGCATGTATGAATAGATAGCAGAACGCAAGCGGTGGGTGTTGTAGGGAGTGTGTTCATACCGGCAAAAAGAGTTGACATGGATCTCCATTGCCTCGACGGATTCGTAAACCGCATCGCGCACGTACAACAAGTTAGTCGTCATGACCAACAGACTCAGTTCGTTGACCAAGTCGTATTCGTCGCAATAATCAGCAATCACCATTTGCAGGTTCGAGAGCTGGGGTTCAAGATCCATGATGAACACGCGGTGGGGCGAGCTAGTATACACGTGGCTCATAGCACGGAACCGTAGGGTTGTAGGTTAACTGAATAACGGAAATGAGCATCACGTCTTCGAACGACGTATCGGGATGCCAGAAATACGTATACATCAGTAAACCATCTTCGTTGTAAAGGTTATACTCTTCTACGCGAAAATAGATTTCTTTGGCGAGTTCTTTGACGGTGGTAACGAGTTCTTGTTTGACAGAGCAACCATACTCGATGTTCTGCTCCAACGCGGCAACCATCGCAACAATGTCACGCATGGCTTTGTCGCGGTAGCGTACGGATTCTACAATGGCATACATCATGCCACGAAAAGCTTCATCCACGTCCTCTGTTAGGTACGGTAACAAGTACCGTAGTTTGGTGATCCAGCCATTGGTATCGAGGATCACGCGACGATAGGGGACGGTGCTTTGATTCTCTAGCATGTTCTATCCTTTACATCTCTCATTCGATACGGGTAGCGGATCAAAGATTACCGAAAAATTGCCATATGTAAAAATGACAACAGCGTTTACAGTTAAGTGATATAGCCGTAGAAAAAAATAGACGGCATAAAAAGAGACAGGCCGAAGCCCGTCTCTTTTCTTTGTTACGTCCAATAGTCCAGCGGGTCTTTCTCATTCAGAATCACGACGAAGCTGGGATCACGGCGATAGCAATACAGTTGATGCTTTGCATTGCGACGCTGTGGACGCTCGGTCGTGAGGTTGCGGAACCAAGCGGGGCCGGGTTCTTGGAAACGAATCGTTTTGTCCGAATGGAACTTGGCGATACGTTTCTTGCCTTCTTTGGAATGGCGATCGATTTGAGGCGGAGTAATGGCATCTGCGTCATGGTCACGAAGGACCCATTCGAGATTAAACCAGTTGTTGGATCGTTGGCGGTAAGTGCGAGACATATGGGCTCCTGTTGTGTGATATACACAACAGCGAGCAAGCCACGTGAGACATGTAGAACATGTTAATTCCTTTATGTTGATCCGTTTTGTAAAGCACTGTGAACAGCTTTGACACAATCGGTGCAGGCTACTAAACGACCGTTTTGAAGACCGTTCTCTGCGGCATGTCCTGGACCAGCAAAGGTCCACTCCATTCCTGACGTGATCTTACCGCACCAAGTCTTGTCAATGTGCTCAGCGTGTTCTCGCTGAATGCATCGGACGTATTCTGGACGTTCTTTCATGATTTCTTCTTCTTTGGAACGTTACCCATCTTGATGCAATGGGAACATTTGCAGGTACAGCGACTCATGCTTCATCCTTTACAGGCACCCACACTCGCTTCTTCCAGAAGTAACAGTTGTCAGTTGGGCCATCGACATAGACGATAAAGCCTTCACTGGTTCGCCATGCACTCACGATCAACCTTTTGTCGATTTGGTGCAGCTTACGGATTTGTTTATCCGACAAGGACGAAGGGCAAATAGCGCGAGGACGCATTGCTGTTTCTTCGCACATAGGGTTTCCTCTTACTTAAAGACTTCTGGATGCGATTGACGGGCTGGACCTTCAAGCCAACGGGCTGGCCAGACAATCTTCATCGGGCCAAAGCTAAACGAGTGCACATTGGCCATCCGCATGTAGATGAAGAACTTAGGACGCCATGAAACTTTCTTCGATGGTCCGACAGCGTCCCACCACCACTTCAGCCAGAAGTTCGACCACTGGATAGTCGGTCCGCCGCTATACGGCAACTTCTTGTGAATTGCCTTGCTAACGACTTTATGTTTCATGGGTTTATTTCTAAAAAGGATGGGGATAGCAGGGATCGAACCTGCACGCTTTTGGCAGCCCAGTATTGTAACGAGCCGTGTCTACCCTCATTCCACCATATCCCCTTGGTGCCCGGAGCGGGGATCGAACCCGCACGCCTTGCGGCGTCTGATTTTAAGTCAGGTGCGTCTACCGTTTTCGCCATCCGGGCTGTAAAACTTAACTACCTTTTAATGCTTGTAATTCTTCACGCAGCACTTGATTCTCAGCCGCCAAAGCTTTCGCTTCTGCTTGCGCTACAGCTATTCGACCACGTGCTGTACGGCGCTCTGCGCGGTTCATGCGGGTAATGGGTTGCATGGCAGAATCTCTCGCCCAACGAACACGATCTTCCAATGTTGGTTCTCTATAGCTTTTCATTGTTTATACACCACCAGACCGCTTGAATGTATCCACACGGGCACTCCTTCAACGATCGAAGAAGTCCAACCCATGCAAGCAAGGAACAACGCAAAGGGGAAGAAAAAGGTTTCCATGGTAGTTCCTTATCTGAAAGATGGTCATACCATTTACGTTTACCCAATTATCCTAAAGGTAGCACGTATTGCTTGCACAAGAGTTTTTAACCTTGGAAGTGGGCGGTTAAGGAAGTACGTCGGCTCGACATCCTGCCAGACCCACGTAGGAATCCCTTCGCTACTACTGAGTTTAGCGTGCTCCGGGATGTGCGCTGGTCGGTCAAAAGGATCAGGACCATTACCTAGGCGAATCGAAGTTAATGAAGGGGCGATTCCCACGATTAATCGCAACCGCCAGACGAACAGCTACCGCCACCGCCATCGTAGCTACCGCCACCATCATAGCTGCTAGGCGAAGGACAGCTCCAGGTACTTGGAGGGCTGTGATAAGCTGGGGCTGGGGCACAAGGAATTGGTGGATAGTAAGGCGATTCTTGCACCACCGGGTTGCTGAAGGTCGTAGCGTGCAGACCGCTGTTATACGGTTCGCTTTCGGCTTGACGTTGGCGACGCAGACGTTCTTCTTCTTCACGCTGCGCACGCTCCACGCGTTCTTGACGTTCTCGCCAGAGTCGATCACCATCGACGCTCGACGGCTGAGGATCGTTATACCCAGGCGACGTCTTGATGTGATCGAGTGCGCTTTGATAGGCTGGATGTTGTTTTACATTGGCCAGCGAGGTGTGGCGAAAGGTATCAACACCTTTTTGCGTATCTTCGAAACGCTTAATTGCGCGTTTGGTTGCTTCCGAATCGAATGGTCCTTTAGTGTCGCGCAAGCCCAGTTCTTTCAGACTACGGCGTGGATTAGGGTTAAGCGGTTGTACCCGAATTTCCGATGGCGGGTTAACAATGCGGACTGGTTGAGTGGTGCGCGTAAGTGGATGGACTTCGATCTGCACGCCTTCTGGATTACTGATCGATGGATTGTCAGCCGTGACAACCAAGCCGTCGAAAGTCATGACAATATGGCATTCACCAGCGCAGCGAATCTTCACGCTGCTGATGGTGATGGTGTCGTTGCTGACCATCACGTCGTGATTCCAACTACCGGATACCGAGAAATTGCCCATCTTGATCGCGCTGCCGGCGCCATCGCCACCGATGGTCAGCTTATTGCCACCTTTGCTCTGCATCTTGATGGATGCACCATTAAAGTTGCTGCCGACTTGGATGCCAACACCGCCTTCGCCGACGGTTTGTTCTTGTGTCGATGACGTGCCAAAACCGAACAAACGCTTAATAAGAGCCCACATTTTTTATCCCTATTGAATTTTTTACAGCATAAAAAAGGTTTATGCACTACACTTAGCCGGACTTCATGGATTCGAACCACGGCCCGTCTTTGGCTCCCGCATACGTTCGGATTCCTGTTAGCCAGGAGTCACCCTGGTCTTCGTCTATTCCAGAGCGCTTGGCAGGTGACTAGCCTGATTTGCCTCTCCGTGACTACCGCCCTATGCGCCGTATGTTTCTTCCAAAGCGTTCATTCTTCCCATGAGAGGCGGCTCTTTGTTTCCGCATCATGCTTTCTGAATTAAAGCCCGGCTAAGTGTATTACAAATGAATCAGGAGAGAGCAGCCCGCCGGACAGACCGCCGCGATTGTCTACTCTCTCCCTCTCCAACATCAACGTCTCTTGACTGCTGTGGCCACAACATTCAAAATAATCAATGGCTGCACAATGTGGTCTGACTGACCTTGTCTCACCAAGTAAGCTCCAGGAAGGTTACAAACTTGGTTTACGCATTGCACAACTTGCCATCACGTATGCTCTTGTCCTTGACAGGGAGAGGAGCGATCGTTCAACAGCCGTACAGTTTAAGGGCGGTGTCAAGGCCCAACGTAGCTACCGTCTACGCCCCTCCCATTCGGTGTGGGGGAACAGTAGGCAGACTAGAACTGTCTAGTTATCTGCGCTTAGACGTCTGGCGACGTTTCGAAGGGTTTGCAACCTTACCTACTATTAGTAGGCGCCGACTTCCACGGCTCATCAGTACGCTTGTTTGGAATAGGCGGGTTTGGTAAAGTGTCCTTAAAGTCTTAGCTAAATGCTTTGCGAACGTTAGTTCGCCTGTGTGGACATTGCGACCCGCGGACGAGCAGTACCAAACCCATTGACTTGTTAAGCGAAGGTCTTGTCAAACCAGGCTTTGATCTGCGTCCAGTTCTTGACCACCACCACGATCGTCAGGATCAGGTTGATGTAAGGCAGGACAGCGAAGATCATACCGATGATCGACGGCAGCTTGTTGCGTGCTTTGGTCCATTGGTTGACGAAGTAAGCCATCATGCTCACGAAGCAGATGAAGTAAACGAATGAAGCCATGACAAAATCCTTAAAAGTAAATGGTGCCGGTAGAGAGACTCGAACTCCCAACCTGATGATTACAAATCAACTGCTCTGCCATTAGGAGCTATACCGGCGTGTTGTTAAGCTAGCGCTTTTCTTACGCGCAGCGTGATGGTTTGTTTACGACGACCCGAGAGCGCTTGGTATTCTTTTTGCATTCGGGCTTCGTGTTTGGCCTTGCTTTCACCACGCTTTCGAGCTACATGAATACCTTCGAAAATACGATCGAGCAATTGGGCCGTTGTTTGCTTTTCGAGGGACATGGCTCTTTCAAAACAAAAAATAAAGGCGTCCTGACTAGGATTCGAACCTAGGACCTGCGGATCTCAATACGCAACACTAGCGTGCCGCCGCTCTACCTCTGAGCTATCAGGACTAAAGGGGAGCCCGTATCAATTTGCTTGTAATTCACTCACCACAGCCATGGGGTTAGAGAATTAATTGACTTGGGCATTGATCTGTGTTACAAAAACTTGGTTTCCCGACCTAGATTTGAACTAGGGACCTTCGCCTTCAAAGAATGCTCTACCCGACTGAGCTACAGGGCGTGCGCAACAATCGCTGCGCCGTCCAGGAACGATTTGAACGTCCGACCTTCTAAGAGAAACGACGCTCTTCCAGACTGAGCTATCGAGAATCTATTACAGAGTTACAAATAAACTTGGTGGACGTTTCGGGATTTGAACCCAAGACCTTGGCTTTTTTGGTTGCTGCCTTTCGGCGCTGGGTTCAAAACCCAGCGTGGGGTCGCAAAGTCCCACGATAATAGCCACGCTCTAACCAGCTGAGCTAAACGCCCTCGGCACTACAGAAAACTGGCAGAAGAGGAAGGATTCGAACCTACGCATGCCTGAATCAAAATCAGGTGCCTTAACCAACTTGGCGACTCTCCTAGGGCACTACAGAAAACTTAACGGAAGCGGTGAGATTCGAACCCACGGTAGGTTTATCAAGGACCCTTTTCCTTGACGCCTACCTATGCAGCTAGCATAGCGCCTTAAGCAACTCAGCCACGCTTCCAGTGTTACAATTGTTTACTCAACGCGTGCTGTTACGCCTAAGGGGGAAGAACTGCCATCTCCACTATCCGCGTTTTCCGGTTTCTGAAGGGAAAACAGCGACAAGTTGTTTTCCAGTTACTGCTTTGTCTGATGTATGCCACCTCGAAGGCCCGACATTATTCAGCAATTCACCCCCGGCGCTTCGCCCCACTCATTAAGGATGGCTGCTTCTAAGCCTACCACATAGAGTAAACAAAAACTTGGTGGACATGGCCTGAATCAAACAGACGACCTTCGTTATTTTAAACCAGTGATTGCCCGATCCGAAGATGGACAATTACGGAATCGAACCGTGATAACGATGCTCTACCACTGAGCTACATGCCCTACTTACTACGTTGAAACTTGGTGGATACGGCTAGATTTGAACTAACGACCTGGCTCTTTAAATGGTGAGCTTGCTCTACCTGGCTGAGCTACGTACCCGGAACTACTGTGCTGCCGGCGCCGTATTACGACTGGGTTGCTGCCTTCATGGCGCGTGCCGACTTGGTCTGCATGATGGTGTTGTGACGGCCGGCGACCGGCACTTGCACGTTGTGTTGACCTTGACGTTGCGCACGCTCCGATTGACGGGTCGACGAGAACGGATATGGTTTGCTCATGTTTTCTCCTTTTGTGAAGTTACAACAATAAAACTTGGTGGACTGGTCGGGGATCGAACCCAAGACCTCGATCTAACTTTAGAAGCCGTCCCAAGGACGGTGCCTTAAACCACTCGGCCATGTTCCCAGCTAGGGGAACAGAAGGATTCGAACCTTCGATTCGTATAATGATCGCGCTCTACCAACTGAGCTACCTGCCCGAAAATGGTGGATGTGTCAGGAATTGAACCTAAGACCTCTGCCTCGGCAAACATTGCTCTACCGACTGAGCTACTTCCCGACTGATACCGGGAAGACGGGATTCGAACCCGCGACACGTGTTTGGCAGCGCTCTAACCAACTGAGCTACACACCCGGAAAACAGTTACTTCTGGTTCAGGTCGTACACATCCATCGTACCGATGGTGTTTTCGCGACCTGCGATGACTTCTTTCTCTGGATCGAAGTCGACTTCGGCTGGAACGTGAACGCGTTTAGCGGTGGTGGCGGAGAGCTTCTCCCACTCATCTTCACCTGCTAAGAAACGCGCATTGACTTTCAACGAGCCGAAGGTTGTCGGTACATCAAACGAATGACCAAAACACATGATGAACCTTTTTAAACGTAGTGGATATACCAGGATTTGAACCTAGGACCTCAACTTTTGCTGTGTCGTCTTTCTAGGACGATGCGTCTACCAGTTCCGCCATACTCCCAATGGGGAATAGGGGGACTCGAACCCCCAAACCTTTTAGTTGCACTCTACCAGCTGAGCTATATACCCGAAACTTTTACTTCTCTTTACGCGTGATGCGGTATCCACGCATCCAGAAATCGATGCGGAAGAACCATTTACCATTATGCAGACCAAAGCCTACACGCAGCATGCGGTTCTTTTCATCTAATTCGATTGCTGTGATTTCCATGATCAGTCTTGCCCCAATTCTGCTTTCAGATTACGATTGAAACTATTGAGGCGGTCTTTTTGATTCGGATCTTTTGGTTGCAAAATCGTTCCCGTGTTTGGATACACATGGAAAGCACGATCGTCGTACAAGGCCCGCATACCCATGTCTTTCCGACATGTCACTTCCAACATCACGCCCACGTGCTTGAACAGCAGATCTTGGATGCGTTGGGCGACGTAACGGTTGATGACAGGATTGTCGTACGACACACGCGCCGTGAAGATCTTGACCTTTTTACCCGAAGCGAGGTTTTGCTTCAAGTGTTCGATCATGGGCAAGATAGGTTCACCGAAGTGCAACACACCTTTCCATTCATCGTGACGAAACAGCGTTTTGTCCAAGTCGTAGCCATCCCACGCATCGAGGTAGGGTTGGGCTTTTGCCATGCGTTCGATTTCGATAGCGTCGATATCGCCGATGGATTCTGTTGCCAGATGACGCGCTAAGTTCATGGTATTCTTTCAGGTACACACTCCAAAGCAATCTCCTTGGGGTATCATCAGAGATTGCTCCAGGCTATATACCAACGTATACGACTTGCTAAACCACGCTAACGATTCACATCGTGAAAAGGGTTTAGCCCATATCAACTTTTGAAAGGAGTCCTACACAGTTCAACCAACTTTCGAAGGAAGAGCCAGTAAAACAGTGTGAATTGGCGGTACACACTCCAAAGCCCGACTGGCGGATTTGCCGCACAATCGGCTTCAGGCTGTGCACAGGTCATTCGTCTATCAATTCCGCGACATTTGCGAAAAGACGAATATGAAGAATGAACTAAGAATTGGCTAGTTCATTCGCGGGCGATCTAACACAAGTACTTACGTTGAGACAGGACACGCCCGATCTCTGCCGCTAGGCGCTTACGCCTTTAAGCGGCTACAGCCCCGGAGAAACCCCAAGGTTCTTGTGTGATGCCCCATCACCCACCCTCTTGGATGATGTTACCTGGTGTGTGTTCATCGCGCTTTCGGGCGATTACTTAGCACTATCCCCACAGGCCCTCTGTCCTGTGTAAGGAGCACAACTTGCCGACCATTCTATCAGGCGAAGAGCGATTTGCGCTAGACGCAAGAATGGCCGACCACTGCTTCTACAACGAATTCGCGGGGAACCGAAGTTCCCCAGAGAAGGTTACGGCTCCTTCGGTTGGTTGTCTCGCGCTGCTATAGCACCTACCAACAGATTGTCTAAATTGTAGTAAAGATCAACGATGAAGTGGCGGAAATGAAGAATCGATTGCGAGTTAGTTTTTCATGGTTTAGCCCTCCACAGGAGTTCGCATGACTCGAAAAAAGCGTTCAATCAGCATTTGTCGCACAGTATCCTAATCGCTTGTAAATAATTACCAGTGATCAACATTACAATTTTGCAACGTTACTCACTTGTTTGTATTTCACTAATTTCCAACGCCTGTTGCAAACGTTCATTCAACGAATCGGGCTCGCTGCCACCAGTATAATAGTAACTTAGAAGAACGTGCAACAAACTTACGGTGACTTCAACTTTATCATTACGCATTCTATCGACAAGTTCGTCGTAATCGAAGTCGATGTCGCTTATTTCAGTGGCCACATTTTTTTTTTCCTTTCTTACCAACCCAACCACCTTGCTTTGCTCTTTTCGAAAGAAACGACTTTGAGGGTGAGTTCCATGGGCGGTAGTAAGATGACCTCGCATTGGGTCATGATTTGTTTAAGTTTACGCATCTCGTGAATGATGACTACGAGTTCGTCCGTGATATAGAGAAAGTCACATTTCTTGGTATGGATGGTTGTTGACACCACCACGTTACCGAATGCCTTAGAAATGCTCTCATCGGTACTGAACGACAAAGAACGCTCATCGGTCTGATACTGGGTGACTTGACCGATATGGGCGTTCTCGCTGATGCCGAGGCTATCTTGAAAACTCCCCAAACGAAAACCGCGATAGAGTCGCAGTTCCGCTGGGAGGTCGTACATCTTGTTCACCAATTGACCCAACTCCCGCATCTCAGGAATCAGACGACGATCAGCAAACAACACCCACTGGTCTAATGCGTCCAACAACTGCGGGTGTTGTTTAAAACGACGGATCTTCTCGTCCGAGATATTGTCAAGCGACAAAGGGATGCTGGCGCGACTCATGGTTATCCTCAATTAGAATTCTAGGGCCACTAGGTGACCGACATAGAATCCTAAGCGGAACGCATTAATTTTGCTTTTAACCACTCAGCATGGATCTTTTGGACCTCATGCGTTGGGAGTGATATCAGGCCGGGAGGGTGCTCGAAGAACCGCTCCCGTGCTCGCTTCGCTTTCTCTGCGTCCCGCATCAACCCAAACTTAAGAGTGTCGGGATACGTATCAGCGATATCAAGATCCAACATCTGGATTCGGATATCTAAACGTTCGGTGGTTAGTTCGAATGCTTCTTTATAAACCGCCATATAGTCGGGAAAAACAATTTCTTGTTTTGGCACTACAATGCGCATCAGGTTTTCAGCCTTGACGATGGCTGGGGCTGCGGCGGCGCCCAACATAGCTGCGAGGAATCCACGACGTTTCATGATTTTATCTTTCCTTTCGTTTTCAAATAATCCCAAACTTTATCGATGGCAGTAGCTAAGTCATAATGCATGAGTTTATAGTAACCATCACGACTTTCCGGATAGACAGTGATGCGCACTAAGCAGTTTGTCTCAATGATTTTATCTCGAACATCTTTTGGAATGCCTAACTCGAAGCCATTTTCTTCCAGCTTTTGTAATAACACGTCGACAGGGATGTTCTGGTAGTTGTTATCATCGATAACTATTTCCATACCACCTTTACAAGCTTTGGATATTTCAGCTAGTTTTTCCAGACTCATAAAAAACTCTCCTGTTAGTATTCGTCGTAACGTTTCACACTAGGCTTGATGTCGCCAATAGCGTATAACTCGGCCAGGGTTAAGCCGCTGTAGTCTGCCATACGCACCAACCAGTCAAGAGGCAACTTCATTTTACCGCGGCGGGTACGGGAGAGTGTTGCGCTTTCTAGGCCGATCAATTCCAGCATCGTCTTTTGAACCTGCGAGCCTGTTAACACTTGGATATGCTGCACCAAACGATCGATGGCGTGAGGAAGTGGCTTCCATTGTCCTGGCGCCATCAGGTCATGGCGATAGAACGAGCCGCGGCTATCGGTCTTTTCCAGGTAGCCTTCCGAGTGGTAGTAATACAAGTCAATAAGGTCTTTTTGTGGCATGATTGTAATGTTGTTAATTATAGTTGGAAAAGCGCTAGAGGACTTTCGCCCCTAGCGCTTCCAAAGTCAATCGAAATTAGTTGTCAGAAGCCTTGAAACCAGCAGGTGCTTGTGTCACGAGCGACTGGTACGTGTAGATATGCAGCACTTCGTTCTCGGGCGCGAAACGCGGCAGTTTGTGCAGATACCAGTATTCCGAAGTCCAGGCCAGCGCGATACCCACTTCGACCAAGCGTGCGTTGATCTTCAGGAAGTATTCCGCGAAAGCGGGGTTACGCATGGCGGTGACGAAATTCTCCGCCAACTCACGGCCGATGATAAAACCCATCGCATCGTAATCGATCGGGATATGGTAGCCATCAGTATACTTGCCAGGGGTCTGGTCACCGATGACTTGTTGCGTGTCGTTGCGATGACAAATGGCAGCCAAGGTATCGGATGCTTTGGTGACAGTCATCGGCACTTGGACACTATGCATGGCATTTGCGTGATACGTTTTCATGGTAAACCTTTCAAAGTTATTGTCCTACCCTTACAAAGAAAAATCTCACTGTTATTGTGAAATACACCCAATGAGATTTGCTGGTACTGCGAGTTAGTGATATAGCCTTATTCTTTTTTAAAGCAGCATAATACCTAGACTCCCATGATAGGGAGTCTAGGTATTTTTATGTTGATTCTGTTTCTAGGTATTACCTTAGCCCATCACCGGGCAGCGGCCGCGACGGTTGGGGTTATAACGATGTGCGTACAGCGTGTAGCCGACCAGCTCGATGGTGTGGGGAGGCACTTTCCCGACCACCATCAGCTGTCCCGTGTGCAGATCGATCTGTCCAGTAATCGTTACTGGTACGAGTGTGTTGTAACCAAGGCGATCAAGCACTTTGTGCCATACACGGCCGAAAAAACCGACCGGCACGCCCAAGGCGCTGACGTACGCGTTAAACGTCAGCGACAGCCGTGAAAATTGTTCCACGTCGGCGGGGTGAAAAGCGTTCGTTGCCCGGTCACGCACGACGAGTTCATGAACGTCACCCTTAGGGGTTTTGTAAAATAGACTGCCGAGCGAGACGGCCGGATCGAGTACGTCGGTGCAGCCGATAGTTTGCTCTTCTGTCGTCAACGAAATGCCGATCATGTCCAGGGTGACGCCGAACTTCAGGGCCGACGTGACGTTGCCCGTATTGCCGATCTCCCACGGATCGACATCGTCAGGGTGTGCGAACAGATGGGTATTTTTTTGGGTCAGGATGGGCGCGATGGCTGTCGATCCTGGAGGTGGTCCGAAACGCATGTTATTGTTTTCCCTAGTTAAAAAAGTGATTACGTGTTATTCGGGGCGACATTGTCGACGATGCGCTCGATCGGCTGTATGATACGAGTTTCATCATGACCGCGAGGGCGTACGTCGAGCACGGCGCTTGCCATCACGTATTCTGGTTCGCCGAGATAAGTGTGATGATAATACAACGGCAGCGTGTACAACGCTCGGTACTGTTGGAAATTCAGATTTTTCTTTTTCAGTTCCGGCTGATCTTCGATTGGTGCCATCGACAACTGGATACCGTGTGAACGCGCTTCGATGACCAGATCGCGCAGGCGCTCGGCGAAACGGTTGATGCGGATTTTGTCATCATCAAGCTGGACTTCTAGCGATTTCATAATTCTTTCTCTTTCTCAAAATTTGCGCGAATGGTAACGTTTACAAGTTCTCGCAATTCAGCGTTGGTATGACGTTGAAGATTCTTTTCCTCCAGCCACGTCAAGGCAATTGTTCCTTCTTTTCCTTCGCCAGTGATTTCGGTGTGACGAGAAGTTTCATTGCCAACAGTTTGTACAATCATCGGCAGGTATGGACGCAGTGTTATTTGTCCGTCAACCTCCATCGTTGAAGTGTCGCCGCGACCTTGATGCAGGTCATACAACACCTCAGCAGTGACTTTAGCCGCTTTTTGTATTACCGCTAAACGACCGGCAGCATTCATGTTGTTTTTCTTTCTGCTGGATGGACCCAGCCTTCAACTTTCAACACAGGAATGCCGCTGTTGGTCAGCAGCTTCTGGGCTTCATCACGGGTGATCTTGCCTTCCAACACACGCGCCACCGTACGACGAACGAGCGCGATTTGTTTGATAGTAAAATCACCTACCTTTACCTTCTTCGCCATACGGCGACTACGTGGCTTGTTCATGTTTACTTCGTGGTTGTGTCGGCGTTGGTAACTACCGGACCATTGAGAAGAGGCGGAACGGGCGGGGGCTCTGGAATACCCAAGCCCGCCCGCAGTTCGTTCATGTTCAGATCAATCGCATTCTGGCGACTGCCAGTGATGGTATTGTTCCAGTCGACGCTGTTACTCATCGCGCTTCGCAACACCGTCGTTCATGAAGCGGAAGTGGTCTTCTTCTTCCGGTGTCACTGGGATCAGGTTATCCGCACGATCGTTAATGCCGAGCTCGCACGACTTCGGCGCCGCGTTGACAATGCTGGTTGAGGCAGTTTGTTCACCAAATTCAGGTACTGCGACATTGGTGAAGAAACTTTGGTCAACTTCACCGACCTTGACACCGCCATGATCGATCGCCAGAACGGACGCAGTTTGTTCCAGTTGCTCGGCGCGTTTGGTCAGCTGTTCGACTTGGGGCGACTGAGGTTTCTTTTGGTCGAAGGCGATATCGTTCATACGCGTCAACAGTGCTTCACGATAGAACTTGACTTGCTCGTGAGACATCGCAAGAATGCTTTCGTCCTTGAAAGCGAGCAGTTGCTCCGCATCAAGTTCTGCGAATTCTTCGACGCTGATCAGTTTGATTTCATCGACCATGATGTCTTCGATATCGCTCGTCGAATACTTGTAGAGCGGCTTGTCTTCCGTACCAGGGATGTCGTCTTCACTTTCGCAGTCGACGAGTTCGAGTTCGAGACCGTGTTCATCGGTAACGAACTCGTCATCGCCATCTGCATCGTCACCGCCCGTATTCTCAGCGAGATGTTTCAGGTACAACATCGTCCAGTTCTCGCCGTTGAAATCAGGATCGAGCAACATTTCGTCGGCCGTCATCGGCGGCAGTTTTGCCAGTTCATCTTCCGACGCTTCGAGAGTCCAGTCTGCTGGCACGTCGAAGTACATGATGATGCCCAGGTGCAGTTCGCCGACATCGTTGGAGTTGTCCACGATGAACAGGTCACCGAACGAAATGGCATCAGCGTACAGACCGGCGGTAGCTTTCTCTTCGCCGAAGACCGTGTGGCTCAGGGTGAATTCTTCGATGGCTTCGCGCAGGGCCGATTTCAGGATGGTGGCTTTCAGATCGATGACCGAACCAGTCGAAACGATGTCTTCCAGATCGATGTGACCGCCGTAGCCGAGCGAACCATTGCCAGCCAGGCGCGACTCGCCGACCTTCTTGGTGCGGCGGTACGGGAAATACAGGTAAGTGCCATCTTCTTGCTTTTGGCGCGCGATCATGTACGGCAGCAATTGCTTATAACGCGGATCGCCTTTTTTGTCTTCGCCTTTGGTGTTCTTGGTATAGTTGGCCGTGAGGTCTTGCGTCATCTGGAATGAAAGCGCTTCGTCCAGGTATTCGCGTTCACGGATTGCCAGATAGCTCTGGGCGTTGCGGCAGAAGAACTGATGCGGAAATGCGTTGATCGCTTGCGAGAATGCGCTCAGTTGATGATTACCAGCGATAACGTGTTCGTGGTTATAGTAACCAGCGTCGATCGACAAGATGAACTGCGGCAAACGTTTGTTGAGGTTGGTGATGTAATGCAGGGTCATGCTGCTTCCTTTTCTTGAGTCGAAGGTTCGACGATGTCGTGGGTGGCGGTTGCTTCGAAGACACGATCGATGTCCACGGTGGCGCCAGCGGAGTTGTAATGGCCTTTGCCGCCCAGACGCGAGGCGATTTGCGATACGTTGGCACCGCCATTACGGCGACTGCGGAACGAATACTTGCGGCTTTGGTATTTGTAGTTGTCTTCGAAGAGCACCACGAAGGGGACCTCGGGATACCGGGTATAGATGATCTCCCCCGCCTGATTCACCAGTTCAGCCGGCATATAGCACACCGGGATGCTTTCGTAATCAAGGAACTTGGTGAAATGCAGACCACGTCGAATCATGGATTCTGCCATCACGCGTTCTTGCTGTTGAATGATGCTGCCTGTGCGTTGCAAGTCATCGACGGTGCGGTCGGTTGCCAGCATCAAGAAGTCCGCAAACGCACCCAGGTTCGCTTCGTGTGGCGGATAGTAGAAGCGCATCGCCGACTGCACTTCGTCAGTCAACGGCAGACCTTTGGTCCACAGATCGTATTCTTGGGCATAACGAATCAGAATCGGTGCGCGGGTTTCCTGGACAGTTTGAGAACCATTCCCGAAGAAAAAGTCCCACGTCAACATCGCGCCCGACTTGGCATTATCGAAGAACACCATCAGATTTTTGAACTCGCTCTGAATGGTCGGGTCGATCCAAGGCGCAACCGCATCCTTGTGGTGGTCGAGGATTGTCAGAGAAGCGAACGAGTCGATGTGGTCTTGCAGGACTTCGACCGGGTAGGTAAAGTCAACCAGGTAGACGTGCTTGCCCTTCATCAGTTCCAAGGGCGGCGGTTCGTTATAGCGAGCTGCGACGCACTCGACATTGCCTTGGAAGAAACGGTAAGTGAGTGCTGCCGCGATGAGCCCATCCATGCAATTGGCATGCCACAAACATACGACATTGTGAGGCGTACTGGTTGGATATTTCTCTTTAGACATGATGTTCTTGGTTATGGTACGTTAACGAGAAACTTCTTTGGCGTACACCTTGCCATCGCCCCAGGACCACAGACGAATGATCGGTGATTTTGCTTTGAATTGCGGTTTGCCTTTTTGACCAGGCCAATGGATCGTGGTGTTAAAAATCCAACCATCGGGATTCTTTTCATTGGCCACTATCTTCAATTTCAATACTGCGGGTGGTTCGTTGTAGCGATCTCGTTCTGGCCAATCGAGACTGCTAATATGAATCTTTGTGCGAGTTAATGGCAGTACAACCGTATGAGATTGCATTAATGGTCCATCGGCACGGTAAAACAAAATAGCGTGAGCAATCGGCTCGTGAATGATCGCGGGCCAATAAGGCGCCCCTTTCATTGCCGCACATACTGGACAACGATCGGGCGGTGCTACCCCTTTGACTTTGGAAGGGTCTTGGTATTTCTCCAATCCTGTCCAGCCGAGACGAATGCCGTGGTCGAGAATTTGGGTTGGTGACATTCCGCGATAACCTTGAGGCATCAGCGGACCACCTTTATCTTCGTCGTTACCGCCGTTGTACTGCTCGCCGCATTCATCGCATTCGAGCGTATGACCGTGGGTGGTGAGGAAACGTTCGATACCGTCTACTTTTGTAATAGTCACTTTGTGCCCCATGTTAATCTTTCAACGGCCAAATACACGGACAAACTCCGAAGAGTGTCTCTACAGCAAATTTGCACATACCTTTCCTTTCCGTAATACTTTTTTAATCGAAAAAAAAAAACAAAGAGAACACTCGTCCTGGGTTATCCCCAGGACGAGCTATGCTGTTATATCAGCAATATGCAGTTACTAAGAACCGCTGACTTGGCAGCCGGCGCTGACGCTTGACGACAGGACGGTGCGAAGGGGTGTCTACGTCGTGATACAAATAGTTCAGTTCCTTGAACAGCGTTACAGGGAACATCACGAACTGTGGAACGATGAGCAGCCCGTAGACAATGGCGACCCCGGCATAGAAGAGCGATTCCAACGTCGTCAAACTAGGACGCATTTCAATCAACTCTCTGCCCCACCACGACACCAAGCGGTAGATAGACAGCTCCCAGTAAAAAGCGCTTACCATGTACACAGCCGAACAGATTACCAACATCACGAGATGGTCGTACTTACGCATTGTTGTTTCCTTTCTCTATTGAAGTGTAATCCACAAGATTGTGCTCACGCTCAAACGCCACCTTGTCTTGCATCTGCATCAAGCGGCGATCGAGTTCCTTGACCAAGCGCACTAGCGTCTGTTTAGGCAGGTGTTGTGGAGCCACTTTCAACGCTGCGATAATCTCAACGTTGTTAGGGTCCCAAAACACCTGCCGACACTTCAATAACGGAACATTGTCGTCGTCGGCCATTACGGGGCGAAGTAGCCGCGACGACGTTCTTCATCCGTCGGCTCGAAGATCTCGAACTTTGGTTTACCTTTAATGGGTTGTGTTTCTTCCGTTTCTGCGACCGTAAAGCCATGGCAGCCGTACTTCTTGAAGTGATCCTTACGGGCCTGCACTTCGTCCATCTTGATGCGCACCAGTTCGTAGGTCGGACGGATTTCGACGCACGGGCGATAACCACCCATACCAAGCAACGGCTCGCTTTCGTTACTGACGGTGACGTTGAAACCCGAGGCCGCAGCTTCAGCCAACAACGCCGAAAACTTCACCTGCACTTCGACCGCATTGAGTTTCTTGAAGTCTTGTGGCAAAACGAAAGGGAAAACGTCGTCGGTCGTTTTTATTTCTGCACCATCCGGACCGGTCAGCTCGTGGTTGATAATCCGGATGTTATCGCGGTAATCCAGGTTTTCCATCTTTACTTCCTTTCTTTGATTAGGTGCCGTAGGATTGGCCCGAGACGCCGTTGTTGTTAAGCTTGCCGATAGGCGCGTCACCGATTGGCAGATCGTCGGGACCAACGATCATAACTCTAACAGCAGTCTGGACCGAGTCACGAGCAGGCGCTTCTTCTGGTGTGTCCGAAGAAGTAGCTGCGCTTTCTGGTTCCACGGGATGCTGTTGCGGCTGGTTACGTTGCAAACGACTCATCTCGCTCTGACGCTTCTGATGACGCAAGTCGTTAAGCCTGTCCGACGCTTTGCGCGACTTACCTGCGTTGAGCGTATCGACTTCGCTATCGACCACGCGGAACGCTTTGGTATCGATGTAGCGTGCGTGGTACTCGATGCCATCTTTGGCAAAGAGCAACATGTCGTACGAATCACCGAAACCAACGAAGTCGCCGGCATGCAACTTGACCCGCACGTCTTTCAACGGACCGTTGCCGTAACGATCAGCATCCTTGAGCATTTCATCGTCGTCTTTCGTCACGTAAGTAACGAACGAGATTTCGCACTCATCGCGACCCATATAAGCGCCGCTATGGTCACCCGTACCCACAGCGCGGTCTTGCATCACGCCGTCTTTGAAGCTAGTGATATCGAAACGACTCCAGGTCTCCTTGCCGTTGGCACCCATGATGCTAAGTACGTCATTGAGCGAATCGCCGAACTGATTCATTTCTTTGACGTATTCACTCATGCTGTCGAAGTTCATGCCGCCCGACGACTTCCAGCCATTATCGCTGCCATCGCATAGTGCCAGGTGGATAAAGGCGCGCAGATCGTCTTCTTTGCATTCCTTCAGGTTCGTCTGCACATAGTCGACCACCGTCGATACATCCAGACGGTTGAAGGTCATGACGTAGCGAATGCGACTTGGACGATTGAGCAAGTGCGGCGATACTTTGCTACGGTCGTTGGCGGTCAAGCAGTACATCTTTTTCGCGCCGGTGTTGGTGCCGTCGAGCAGCTGGAGAATGCCTTTCTGGTCTTCGATCTTTTCGAACATCTTTTCGAATTCATCGAAACAGATGAGCGCTTGCTGCGTGATCGTCGACATGAACCAGTTGAGCGCCGAACTGGGGATATGGTCATTGACCAAAATGACAGGGAAGCCCATTTCCACCGCCTTGACCGCCATGGCTTTGAGCAGGATCGTTTTGCCCGACCCTTGCTCGCCGATGAAAAGCGTGCCGAGGTTTTTGTCGTTCATCTCATACGACTTCATGAAACGTTCGACGTTGCTGTGCACGTTACCGTACAAGCGTTTCGGCAACTTGAAGTTATTTTCCGGACGCATGAAAATGCGCGAGCCCATCGGATTCGATTCGAACACCAGGGTGTAAACACCTGGCGCGACTTCGAGCATCGTTTTGCCGGGCATGGTCTTGTGGGGAATGACGTCGCCTTCTTCGGTGGTTTGGAAGACGTACTTGATTTCCTCTTTTTGGTTTTGCATGGTGATATCCTTTAGGAATAATTGTTAATTATAGGTACAACAAAAAGAATGCCCATCCGATAAAAGATGGGCGAGTATGGCATTAGGAATCGGTGCCCGTTTTACCAGCGTCACCGCCAGTCATAAACGTCTTCAGTGCAGCCATGTCCACAGTTGGCAACTCGATAGTTTTGTCATGCAACCCGTGGCTACTCAAAAAGTTCATACCCAGGCGCGGGTACATACGGGAAAGTGGCAGATCATCCATCATCTCCATCGACTTGTCAGCGCCTTTGGCTATCTCGGCATCGCGTGCGGCTGCCTTTTCTTCACGGACGCGATCTTCGTACGCACATACATCAGGACGCGAGCGATACTCTTTATCGGAACGATTCGACAGATTGACGGACTTTTCATAATCCACCAACGTCAGCATGAACGTGTAGTCACCATAGACGAATTCGAACATCCCATGGTCTTCGCCGAAATGCGCGAAGTGTTCACGCTTCAACACCACCGACGCACGGGCAGCCGGTTTATCGGCCGAAGGGGCTGGGGTCGTGATCCGGAATTCGATCTCGTAATCGCCACGCGTGACGTAGAGACCCGTGTGCAGTGCCGAGGCACCGGTAACTTCGACTTTCTCGCCTTTATGAAACACCGTCACTTCGTACGAACCGTAGGCGGTATTACCTTTACGCAGCATCAGGTTGGTCGCTTCGTCGAGGTCGCAGTTGAAGTAATTCATCTCGCTGACGAGTTCCACCATCGAATCGAAGTTCATGCCGTTGTAAACACCATGGGTGGACATGGCGAGCAGCAGGAAAGCACGGATGTGCTCTTCCGAGCAGTTGCGCAGGTTGGTGCTGACATAGTCCACCACCGTTGCCTGGTCGATCCGAGCGTAGTTAATGGTGTAACGGATACGGCTTGGGCGGTCTTTCAGGAACGACGAGATTTTACCATCGTCGTTGGCCGTCAGGATGAACATTTTCTTTTCACCCACGGTGGCGCCATCGAGCAGTTCCAAAATGGTATCCTGGATCTCCGATGGCTTGGACTCACCTTCGCTATCCGTCTTCCCGTATTTCTTGTCGAACTCATCGACGCAGACAATGCACTGCTGCGTGATCGTCGACATGAACTTGGTCAGTATCTGACCAGGGAAAGGTTGATCGATCAGGATAACCGGGATACCCATCTCCACAGCCAGGGTGGCCACTTGTTTCAGGGTCAGAGTTTTACCCGAACCAGGATCACCGATCAGCAGCGCGCCGAGGTTCTTGTTACCGAGATCGTAAGCGCGCAGGAAACGCTGCGGCAGAATGTCGGCGTTGCCGTAGACGCGCAGCGGCATGTTGAAATCGTTCTCTGGCATCAAGAACAGGCCTTTTTCTGGACTCGCGTCGAGGCGGTAGATGCGTGGCGCCAGTTCCGGAATGACGTTCGAGCGGACCACGCGCATAGGGCACACTGCGCCATCGTCAGCCACATCGAAAGCGTACTTGATTGGATTGCGATCGTTTTGTTCGTTTTGGTTGGTCATGGTGATATCCTTTAAAGGTAGTTGTTAATTGTGAGTGACACTTGTCACAAACCATCAGAAGTCTGAATGATTTTTTCTTCTAAGCGCTGTCACGACAGCATAAAGACCAGCCCCCGAAGGAACCGGTCTTTACGTGAATTCATTCTATCGCTTAGATCACAAGAGTAATATGTGCGTTTAAATTGCTAGCGCCACATGGTTTTAGACAACGATACCATTCGGACCATCTTTGATGTTACTTTTTACTTCTTTCTTCGATTTACCTGCTACATATTCCGGCAAGGGACGACCATTGAAGTGTGCGTCAATTGCTTCTTTCAACCAGCCTTGGTGATCTTCATCGCCGTGTTTGATGGCATCGAACAAGGTTTCGATCTTGTTCAACATTTTCACTGCACGCACCTGGCTTGCATCTTGACCAGGCAGTTGTTCGACATTGTTGATGGTGTGCGAATGCAATTCATGCTCAACATCGAACGCCACCATTTCGATGATTTGAATCGGCAGCTGCTCCAGTTCTTTGACGTGTTCCGGTGTCATCAGAAAATCTGGGACACTCACTTGCGGTTGACCACTAACCAGTTTGATGTTTTGGTAACCCGACAACCAAAGTAGCATCGACAACAGATGCGCTACCCGCGAACTACCGGTAAAACGACCGCGCCCTTCAACACAGATCCGTACCGCAGGCGTAGCTGGCTCACGACGGTAGTCAATCTCTTCACTCATGTTCTTTTCCTTGTTGTACGACAATATGGGGGACATCGCGCCAGTGACGCAAAATAGTGCCGTCTTTTGCCACACCCAACCACAGCTGTTGCAAACGTTGTTGGTCTGGCGTATGGGTTCCTGCGGGGACAGCGATACGCAACTCTGCGCTGGCGACGTAGTCGGACATCAGATCTTTATCGGTCATGGCGTACTCCTTTGTTTCCCTATACCTTCAATATTGCAAATAAAAAATAAACACCATAGCTCCTGCTACCCCGAAGGGTAGCAGGAGTATGACCTAACAATTACTTGCGAGGCAGGAACGGTGTACCGCTAATTTTGATCACCGTCAGGCTGGTGGTTGCCACGACAGGGTTGTCGTAAGCAGTTGCCACCACCCGCATTGTTGCACCATAGACCGTGGTGACGCCTTCGTACTTCCAGACGCCTGCATTGACTGTCAGCGCAATCGGACCAATTGGTGCGCCATTATCGGTAGGATCGATATAGAGCTCCAATTTACCCGACGGATCACTCATCAGATTTGCCGTCCCTTCGATGACGTACTTCATGCCATCTTGGGTGAAGTTGGTGATCGCTACTTCCGGATTGATGACCACAGGGCCGTCGTCCGGTGCAGTTGGGTTACCACCCAACGCTAGGATGGTGAAGAAGCTACCACCTTTGGCAATTGGACCTTCGCCACCTGCGTTGGTGAAGCGTAACGAAGGCGACGAGTAATTACCTGGCAAAACATCTGGCCACCGCACCTCGAAGTTGCTACCTGTGATGGTAACGACTTTCTCAGGCAACGTCGAAGCACCATTTGGATTGAGTGCGTCGACATCCACCCATGCCCGACCCGAAGTCGCGCCGTATTGGATCGTACCCTTCACAATCAGGGTATTACCATCGAGCGTCGTCTCGGTGATAGTTGCCAGCGGAGTAGGTTGGAACGGATCACGTTGCCATGCACCAACGTCTGGCGCAGGACCGCGGTTTTCACCACGGATGTCGTTCGTGATCTGGGCGCTTACCGACCCTTGACCGATCAGCGCTCCACCTGCTTTCGGACGGAAGTCGGTAAGCAGGTTTTCCAACACATTGGTTTCTGCTGCCACCGTAAAGCCTGCCACAGGCGTCGTGATGGGTGCATTGACCACGTTATTGGACGCGACGAAGTTGCTGACCGTGCTACCGACATCCACTGGATTGACGGAAGTACCGGTGAAGGCATTGTCTTTGATGGTCCAGGCGGTCGGCGTCTCGGTTGACGACAACTTACGCACCACCGCGATGTTGCCACCAATCGCCGAACCTTGACGCACCACCGTGTTACGATAGAACGAACCGCCCGACATGTACAACGTAGTGGCCGCGCCGGCGGTATGCATGAACAGGTTCTCGTACGCAAGACTTGGTGTGGTGTAGGTTGTATTGCCGCAGCTGACCAGGAAATTGCTGGCGTCTAGGATCTTCGAACGTACACGGTTGTTGTAGAACTGGGCCGGGTTGGTGTTGGTCTTACCCGACTGCACCCGCACGAGCGAAATACCAATCTTGTCTTTGGCGCCTACCGTATCTTCTACAGTAATGCGAAAGCCCGTCATGCGCATGCCTGGCGCTAAAACCAAACCGGTACCAATGCCGAAATTGATTTCCACACCCAGTTCACCGTAATCAAACGGTTCTGTTTTGTGGAAGTCCATGACGCTGCAACCAGGCGCTGGCGAAATGACGCAGTAATTATCCAGGCTATGGGTTGCCGGCTCCATGCGCAATAAGCTATCAGACGCGCCCGAGACTTGGTCATCCATCACATAAGCGATAATCTGCTCTTGGTTGACCACCATATCACGCGCGCGAATCCAGGCCACGAACGCTGCCAGGTTCGCGTGCATTTGACCCAGACCGATGGTTTGGTAATTCACGCCCGGTGTAACAGGTGCCACAAACGGCACGACAACAATGGCAGACCCGCCAGCCAGCGCCGAAGTCGTACCGGCCATGTTGGTCAGCACAATTTCTGGTGCCAGGTAATTCCCGTAAGGAACGTTCGGCACCACAGCAGTAAACTTACCGTTTGCCACCGTGATGGGGAACGGACCCTGTTGCACTGCGCCGTTAGCCGTTGCCGCAGGCTTTAAGGTGATCGTACCACTTTCTGGCGAGTTCGTTACCGACCCCGTGATCACCACTTTACGGTGCAACAGATATTGCCGCTGAATGGCGCCTGTCGGCATCACCGCAGTCGTGATGGTAAAGGCTTGGCCATCAGTAGCTGCTGCGCCAGTGCCCGCATCGTTGGTAAACTTCACCACCGGTGCATCGTAATTGCCGCCTTGCAGATACTGGAAGACCACTTCAAAATTGCCGCTGCTGATCGTGACCGCTTTGTCGCTACCTTCAACCTTGACACCCCCTTGGGTCAACCAAGCCGTACCGGTAATCGCTTCTCCGGTGATCGTCCCTTTGACGGTGATGTTTTGGTCTTTGATGGTTTGCGAGGTAATCTTCGCAGTAGCCAACGCTGGTAGCGCTTGCAGCATGCGCTGGTAAGCGCCGATGTCTGGGAAGTTACCACGGTAACGACCCAGCATGTCTTTTGTGCGCACGCCAGCGGCACTGGCTTTAGCGATGGCTGCGCTATTGAGTTTTGGCCGCACATCAGTGGTGGGGTCTTCCACCAACCAACCTTCTTCCACCACCGTGAAACCAGCGTGTGGCGTAGTCATCGGCGTATCGGTCACGTTGTTGGTGATGATACGGCTTGTCACGCCGGTATTGAGCGTGCTGGCTGGCGTGGCGCCGCAACCGATGTACAGGTTGTCACGCAACACGTTATCATAACCCGTGGTGCCTGGATAACCTTTAGCGCTACCCGTACGAACAATGGTGTTACGTTCGAAGGTCGTACTGTAGTTTAGCGAAGCGGTGATCGCATTACCCGCAGCGTGAACAAACAGGTTATCGTGGATGTTCCCGCCGTAACTGTATTCGCCAGTCGAGATGATGCGTGTCATCGCACCTGTTTGAGTAGTGCGGAAACGACAGAAACGTACTTCTGGGTTACGGACAAACACACTCCCGCCACGTTTACCCAACAGCACCGCATAACCACCGCTCGTGTCATCAGCAGCGTTGCCGGTGATGTTAATGCGGAAACCTTCCAAAATCACCCCAGGACGCGGGCTGAGGTAACGACCGATAACGAGGTTCAATTCGATGCCGGCGGTGCCGTAGTGGAAAGGATCACCCGGCTGCAACTCGTTTACCGACATCCCGAGTGGTGGTCGGATTACGCAGTAGTTATCCAGACCATGGTCCGCTGGATAGAGCTCAGTGGTGTAGCCGTATGGCAGTTGGTCTTCCCAGACCTCAGCGATGACAATCAAGTCATCGGTTTTGAGTTTCTGAGTAGCCAACCACGGAGCAAACGTTCGCAGGGTCGTGAAATCGCGACCCGTACCAATCGTTTTCTTAATGATGGTAGTCATCGTTTAACCTTTTTAGTCTTAAGGCGCCCACACAGTTGGGTTCTCTGCTGGCGGCGATGGGAAATGGAAGCCGGCGACACGGTAGTTCCAGTCCGAGTTACGACGGTCGAATGCGCTAGAATTAGCACGGTCAGCCACACGCTGTTTACGCAGGTCGTAATGACGCTGGTATTCTGCGACTGCTGCATCCAGACGTGGGTGCGGGTTTTGGGTCAGCCAGTGTTTACGAATCATCACCCACATAGCGCGGTTGTGTTGACCGATGTCACGTTCTTTAATGAGGTCGCCCGCTTCATTGTGCGACCAGTCTTCCAACCCTTTACGTGGGAAGTGATCACGTCCCCACTCCAGCCAGCTCGTTGGTGGGAACACAGCTGGTTCAGTGGTTGGCACAGGACGGCTCAGATAAGGATACCCGCCTTCGCAACGACCTTGGGCGTCGAGCATGAACTCGATGCTGAACTTGTCCAGACACTGAATCATGAAGTCGAGCGTTTCTTTGCACTTCTGATTCAGGTTATACATCCGCTCGAACGAGCCGCTGGTTTTCATCAGCAGGAACACGTGCGCCATGTACCATGTCAGACCGTTACTGTTGATGCTGTACGCGTGCACTTTACCCGTCGCAGGGTTCAGTACCGGTTCACCATCTTCGCCCGTATCTTCCACAGGCGGCATGTAGTCAGCAGCGTCACGCACCCCCGGTGTGCTATTGGACATCATACCCAGACCACGCAGAGAAGCAACCTCTGGTTTGTTATAGTCCGGATGCGTTGGGTCGGTAGCTGGCACTACGTAGGTTTTATGGATGTTCTCTATGTCGATACGCCAGCGGTCTTCTACGACAGCTTGCGAAATGCCCAATGGATGCTTCGTGCCCAGTGTCCACGCCATGGCAAACGACAACCAACGCCATGCACCATTACGTTCCATGAAGCCAGCAGTCAGCTTAGGATTCACACCCAGCAACTGCGCCATCCAGGTAGCGATGAAGCGGTGCTTGTGCGCCACGATAAACATGGGGCTATTGAACAACATGGGAATCCAACCCACGCTCATGCCGTATGCGTGCAATTGGTCAAGGGCCCAACCATTCCAGACCGGACGACCCAGTCGGTCTTTCTTGAGGTAACCCGATTGTTTAGCAATGGCCCACTGCGAAATGTGTCGGGTCAAACCACCAGTAACGTAGTTGTCTGTACCACCGTAGTAAGCGCGGCTATACGACCACTTGCCTGCCATGACTTCATCGACTGGCAGCGTTTCGAACGTTTTCACGTTACGCACATAGTGGCACGAGTGGTTGAAGTAAGCCAATGCCCATGCATCGACATTTTCTTCGTAAGTGGAACCATCTTTCTTACGAATGCCTTTCGGATTCCACAGGTATTGGGCAATGGGCGAGGCCATGCACATACGGTCGATACGGGGACCGCCAGGACCGGTGTACCAGTCATGGCCGCTGATCGAACCAGGTTCGTAAGCCCAACCAATGGCGCGTGCCAACAGCTTATTCGGGCCCGTGCTCGACGTGTAATACGTACGGCAGTCGAAGACGATGTCGTCCAGGTGCGGGTCTTGTGCATCGTTGGCCGCGCCGCTTTCCCACCCGAGTGGCCATTTCGGCGCTGCGTGGTAGTGGTTCTGCGTATTGACGTTACCGCCGTAGTAGTTCACCATTGGCACGGCGCCATTGAACGACGACGGTTGCTGCGCGCTTTGGGTGCGGATACTGTCAGCTACCGGTTTCGGGCTGAACTGATACGCTTTACTGTTCATCTTCGGCCGTGCCGAACGCCATGGCCACATCATCGCGCAGGTCGATAACGGACGCATGCCTTCGAATGGCTGACGGCGCTGTTGCAATTTCGGGCTGTTAACTGGCAAACCATCGCGTTGCTGGATCGTGCCCAGTACTTGATTGTTCACACCACGGATAATCGCTTTGAATGGTGGTGGGTGGGTGACGTCCGTCGGTTTCGTCGGATCGACCGTATGGTAGATTTCAAACGACACCACGTCGCCTGTTTTCCATGGGTTCGGCGTTTCGGTTACCGATCCATCGGGATTGGTAACTTTGATCGCTGTCGGTTCAGCGAGCTTGAAGTAGAAGGGCGCCTTTTCAACTTCAGTTTCGTTCGTACCACCATAGTAAGCCACACCTAATTGGGCATTCGGCAGTTTACCGCGCTTTTCCGATACGACCGTGAAATTGGTAGCGTCAATGGCAGTGACCACCACTTTGTCAGCGACTGCACCTGGCAGTTCAGCTTGCAGACCCACGCCATACGTACTGCCATTTTTTACAGGACGGATATAGTTACGGACACCGATATCGTTGTAACTGTCCATCGCCGGATAGGAAGACCACCGGTCATAAGGTTTACAACTTAACAGCACCTCGTAGTAGGTTTCTCCAGCAACGCTATTGACGCCCGAGTGCACGGCGAACATCTTGGCGCCGAATTCAAAATCATCGTAAACAATCGATTCATTCGAACCCGTGATACGGATATCGCCCATTTCGCCAGCGAGCCACGGGTGTTCGTACACCAAGTCGTCATCGCGCACGTTCAGGGTCAAGGACCCGACAACGATTGGGTTGCGTTCATCTTTGTAGTTAACCAGCTCAACAACAAAGGGACGACGGTCATCCAAACCAGGCGCCACAGGACCAGTGCCAGAAGGTTTCAGACGGGGTGGACCCATCGTAGCGACCATCGCCACACCCGTACGCGCTGTGGGGCTGGCGTTCAAGGTAAAGTCGACGTTGTTGTTCGGATCGGTATCTTGGTTACGGGCAAGCAAACCGAGCTTACCTTGGACCCAATGACCATTGCCTTCGATGCGCAGAATCGACGAACCAGTTGCCAGGTCAGCAGGCAGTTGAATGGTGGCGCCAGACAAAGTACCGAATGCGGCGATCATGCCGCTTTTCACAGTCAGCGCGCCTGTGTTACCGATACTCAGAAATTCCGTACCGGTCAAGAAAGGATTGACAGCAGCGGGGTCGCTGTCCCGGAAGCAACGCACACGGCGGTTATTACCCAACATTTCGTTGAGTTTGATCCCCCATTGCGTTTTGTTTGGAGTAAGTGCCAGCGCAGCAGCAAGCGCTGGGCTAAAGGTCAACGTAGAATCCATGAGTTCCTCAAATGAGATAAAAAGCATCACCTGCGGTGTTTTGCAGGTGATGTCTTACATTACAGACCGTCGACGCTGCGCGGCATCACGATGGAGAACGCAGCATCCAAACCAGCTTTTTCGATCGGACTCGCCGACAGTACCAGATGGTCGCTTGGATTGCCTGGACCAACACGACCCGTAATGGAACGGCTGTAGTTCGGACCGCCTTGCAGTTCGAATGTCCAGTTACCTGTTTCCAGTTCAGCCGATTCGTAAATCACTGCGCTGGTTTGACTTTGCAGGGTCAGGAACACATCGCCACCACTGACGTTGACTTTCAGTGCTTTGTCGTATTCGGCACGGATGATCAAGCGGCGGTTACGAATGATGTCCAAACGCAGGAGCGTTCCCATCTGGCTCATGATGGCGTTCGCGCCTGCCGCACGTTTGTTGCCCAATGATGCCGATGCGATGGCGCCACTGTAAAGCGAACGCATGAGCGCATCGGCGATGCTCAGTGTCTTGGGATCAGGCGGGCTGTCCGCCAATTCACCACCACCCATCGGCAGCACGACGCGACCCTTCACCCGGTTTACCGACAGTTCTGGTGAGATCACTTCCACAGCACCGCTAGGTGGCGAAGCCATCAATCGCACTTTCCAACGACCGTTACCGAGTGGGATGTTGTCGTTGATGAACTTACCGTTGGTTAAGGTCAGCGGCAATGCGGGCAGCGGTTTACCCGACGGCAGCGGGATGAGTTGGTAACCCAGCGTAGCGGTCTCGCCGCCAAAATCAGCACTGCCTTCGATGGTCAACACACGACCTTTGAAGCGCAGGCTGTCAAGTGTAATTACAGTAGCCATGATTTTCCTTTACGAAAGGCCATCAACGGCGCGAGGAATGACAAAGTCAAGCACGATGTCGATCCCTTGACCTGGGGCCAGATTCTGCTCAATTTCGATTTCAGCACCCGAGTCCACCGGACCCACCGTGCCATGGATGTAGTTAGCGTAGTTGGCACCACCCCGCAACTCGTACCACCATTTACCGAACGTCAAGTCTGCCGACAGAAGCGCATCAGCAGCACCGATGGACAAGTAGTTAGGCGTAGACACCGAAACATCGTAGCCGTTGTCACGCAACGCCAACCCTGCGGTAAAATCGATCGGCAACACGAGCGCACCATCGCGATAAATGCGCAGTTGCATTGGCGAAGACATCGCTTGCACGATTGCGTTTGCAGCTGAGCGACGTTTGTCACCGGCAGCGCCTGCCAGAATGGCGTTGTCATACGCTAACTGCAAGGCGTTATCGAAGCGCTGGGTAGGTTCTTCAATCGGTGCTGGGATATCAACCTTCACCACCGCCGCTGCACTCATTGCCGTATTGCCGCTAAAGTCAAACGCTTTGGCTGTATACGTAATGTCACCGTTGTCGTGGTAATCGTACGTTTCTGCGCGTTGGAACGGGAGCGACAGGGCAGTATCAAACAACTGTCCGTTCCGGTAGAACTCGACCTTGACCACACCCACATCGTCCGATGCGTCAGCCACAATCATCACAGAGCCCGCTTCAGTTACGAGGGTCGAGGATGGGTTAACGGCGATGACAGGTGGTGTTGTGTCAGGCTTATCGACACTGCCGTCGAACGATGGCAGCGGTGGCACGATGGGTACTTCGATAAATTCCGGATACGGCGGGGTCGGTTCCGTGATCGTCATCGGCGGCAAATCTTCCAACGGGGTTGTTGGAATACCCAGCGGGTTTGCCATCGCGTTCTTATCCATGCGACTCATGGCAAAGAGCGCCCTCGAATCACCCACAGGTACGCGCGGACCCAACGGACCGCCCGTCAGCGTGATCGTGTATGGACCGTTGATGAGGGTATCGCGGTATTGTGTTTTGGTCAGTGCCAAACCACCGAACAAGCAGTCAATGAAGTGCACTGCCACGTTGTTGAACTTCGAGCCACTGCCACCCATGTTCGACATCCACGAAATGTCGCGGTTAATGCCGACGTCGTTGTGGAAGTAGCAGTTGATGAAGAAGTATTCCTGAATGCGGGTACCCGTGGCCACGTTTTCGTAACCGATACCAACCAAGTTGTTTTGCACAGCGCCACTATGCTTGAAGAATACGCAGTCGGTGGCGTGCACCAAGCCTTGGTCGCAGACGTCCAATTCACGCGACATGCGCGAACTATCGCACAGCACTTGCTTCAGAACCGTTTGGTAAGCACGTGTCTTGAGATTGTGGCCTTCCAAGCAGTCCCGGAACGTCACGCGTTCCGCACGCATGATCTTGCCGTTACCCGTGTAGATGTTGTGCGTTTGACCAGCGTGGGTCTGCACCGACGATCGACCGTTCTTCTCAATCAAGCAATCGATCAAGTCAAACGAAGGCCGGGTCGAGACAGCCGAACGAACACCGTTTTCGTTGTCGTAGATATGGCAACCCGAAACACGGACATAATCCACGTTGGGGTTAATCAAGACACCCGTGGCATTACCCGCTTCCACGTCGGTCGCGCCCGTGATAGCCAAGTCTTCCACAACGATGTTCGCACCGCCCTCGATGTTCACGATGGCTTTACCGAACGTAGCACGGTCAGTCCGCTCCAGTTTCAGAGTAGGCAAAGCACCGTTTTGTTTCTTCACTCCCCGCAAGCGCATGTTGAGTGTCTTGCCAGCGGGGATTTGGTAACCCAGCGCACCGTTACATTCGGTACGGTAACCATCACGGATGAGTTGGACGGTATGGCCGTTGATCTCCGAATCACGCGCTTGGTTATACGCTTGTTGCATGTTGGCGTTGAACCCTGTGGTGTAGGCAATAGGACGCACCACCGAGTAATTTTGACGCAAATCGCAGATGAGACTACGGTCACCTGTCATGTAGCAGGTCAGCACGTCGGTCGCTTGCGGGATCGTCGACAGCGTCGGGTATTGCGCCAGCGGGAAACCATAGGCGCCATCGTACGCCAAGGTCCGACTACCGATGGTGTCTTGCACGATGATGACGCGCAACTGGTCGCCCGGCTTCATGTTGGTGGGGTTGGCCAACTTACCGTTTGCGCTCAGCACCCCACGCCAATTCTTGCCCTTCGAGTAATCGATGGGAGTCAGTGCTGGTAGTGTCAAGAAATTGAGTGACCGTTCGGCGTCGTTACTACTGGTGCCCGTACCGGTGCCAGGGTCTGTGCCGCCAAGATTAAGCAGGTTGTTGGCAGTGATGTACCAGATCTCGGATTCCCGATCGAACATGAGTTCGATGAAGTGTCCGGGATGGCCACCCACCACGAGACCTTGTACCAGCTGACCCTCTACATTGCGGAACTGGTAGAGGGTACTGTCGAAAGTAAACGATTCCGACGTTGTGGTGAAAAAGCTGACCAGGAAATTGCTATCGACTGGTTCGTCAAACAACACAGACATGTCGCCGCGTAAGGGAATACGCTTTTCGTTGTCATCTGCTGTGACGCGATATTGATTCAGCGCCATTTATTCCTCCCAAGGAAGTTTGGTGATTAAGGTAGGGCGTGGGCCAGGGGGGTCGGTGGGTTCTACTGGGCCAGTACCAACACCGTCTTTCCCGTCTTCGCCGTCTTTGCCATCCTCACCATCTTCACCGTCGACCCCATCTTTACCGGGGTTGCCATCATTGCCTGGCATGCCCGTTAACGAAATTGTCCAGTTATTGAAGTTGCCAGTGCCTTTGATTGCAGTGACATTGATGGTCAGGATGTTGTTGGTATAGCTGACCACCACACCAGTCATGCCGTTAACGCCGCTGGTGGCGCTCACCCATTGACCAGGTTGAAATGATTTACTGGCTTGGATCGCAAAACTCTTTTGCGCGATTTCTACCGCGTGGGGCGTGATACTAGTAGCAGTCAAACCGGCAACCATTAAGGCGCCGGCGTTGCTAACAAGGCGAGCCAGGCTGGGAATGGAACCGCCTTCCACGTCAATGGTAGTGCCCACACCACCTTTGACAAACTCGCGCAACACCCCACTGTCAGTGATGATGTTGTTAATACTTTCTCGTAAATCCATGGTTGGGGTTCCTAGCGAAAAATAGGGGTGTGTCTGTTCGACGTATGAATTTTACTAATAGGCATACGATAAGATCGATATTTATCCATCAAAAATAGGGCAGCATAAAAGCCAAGGCGGACGGGCCTTGGCTTTTATTAATGGAAGATTTCAATCCAGAACGGCGATAGTTTGCGCGGGCTGCACTGGCAGGATAGCCGCCTTCGATACATCTAAGTAAGTGCTGGGCCAACCCGTGTGAAAGTTGTAGTTGAGGGGATCACTCGACGCCTCCATTTCTTGACGATGGAGTTCAGCGATCTCAAACAACTCGTTCTCTGCGTCGATGCCGGTATCGATGATGCGATGCAACAGCTCTACCGTAAACAACACAAATTCACCAGACATGGTTTTCCAGTTAGCGAGTACCTTCGAATCTTCGAAGTTATTGCGCCGTGCCCGGTCAGCCAACAAAGCGTATTGGGTGCGTGTTGGTTCGTCGGTCCAGAACCAGTATTCTTTACCGCTGACCGCCAGCTTTACGCCACCCTTCTTACGCAACTCGCGTTCATCATGGATGCGCAGCCATTGGTCTGCCTTGATCTGTTCGATCGTTTTAGGTGGACATGGTTTTTGCAACATGTCGATAAAACCTGGGTCCGGGCGCACCAGGGCACTGTAATTAAAACTGCGCAGGAAATCGAGCTCGGACGGAATCGATGGCCAGACTACACTTAAGATGTTTTGTTTCGTAAGGTCGCGCAGAGCAGTGCGAAACTGCGCAATGTCGTTTTGTGCCACGACATCGTACGTCGCCCAGCGGTCTGCTACGGTAAAGGCATCAGTCATGGCCAGAATCGGGTCACGCATCGTACGAATCCAATTACGGATTGCTTCTGCGCGAACCGAAATCAAGAGGTCAATGCTGTCAACGTTGAACCCGCGACTGCGGGCTTCTTCGACAGACAAGAACGTCATGCCGGGGTTATCTGACCATTCCCCGATCGTCGCTAGTTTCTCGTCATCCAAACTCAGCATGTCGGGAATATCGCGCCATGCTTCAGGAATCTGAAGCAGGTCAACGGCGACATTCTCTACTTCATCGCAGAGTAAATACCATTTTGCGTTTACCATTTTCGTTTCCAACCTTGTTATGTAAATAGAGTAGGGTCACATAAGTTATAAAAAAATACCAAAAAAAGAAGAGGGCATAACCTCCCAGTCACCCGAAGGTGACTGGGGAGTGACGACTTAATGGTGCGCGAAGAGCTGATTGACTTTGTCTTCCAGCGCGCTGATCTTCATGCCGGTGTTAATAACTTCCGGACGAGGAAACAGCGGGTGCTTAAAGAGGTTGGTATTGTCACGGCTAAAGAACACCGCAAAGATACCGTTGAGCTTTTGAGCACGTTGCGATGGCATGGGCACTATGCCATGGGCATGGGCTTGAATCCATGGTTCATCGTTCTCGCCCGGATACAGATTGCAACCATCTTCTTGCAGCGTGCGTAGCGCTTCTTCCAGATAACTTGCTTGCACGTTCTCCCACACAGCTGCACTGGAATGAATACCTTTGGCCAAATCAATACGGAAGTTTTGAACGGCAGAGAAGATAGTGGCCAAATCAAAAGGCAAATACACCACACGGTCACATGCAAAGTTGCCTTTGTTTTTGTTGATACGACCCCGGCGTTGTCCAGGGGCGGTGAAAGGTAAACCAACACGGTATTTAGACATGGGTCTATTCTTTCAAAGGAATGGTTTCAGGTTTGATCCGGCGCCAGTATTCATAGCGCATCGTGATGCCGCCATTTAATTGATGGGTACTAAAGATAGGTGCTAACCAGTCTTTACGATTGAATTCTGGGAAGAAGACATCGCATTCAGCATTGGCACTAAACCGGGTGATGATCATGTCATCGACCAAGTCTTCTTCTAAAGCAGCTTGATAAATTTTACCGCCACCGATGATGAACAGTTGCTCCCGATCACAGATGTCTTTCACGAACCCTTTGAGATCGTTCATTGCCACCACACTGTCGTCAGTAGGATGGTTATAAACACTGTTGACGTGGCTGGTCATGACGATGTTTACGCGATCTGGCAGCGGCTTGCGACCCAAGGACTCGTAAGTACTGCGACCCATCACGAGGGTGTTGGTATCGGTGATGCGCTTGAAATGCTGCAAGTCTTCACTTACGTGCCATGGCATCTTGTTGTCTTTACCGATACCACCTTTCACGTCCATTGCGGCGATCAGCGTGACGTTACCACCACCCGGATTCGGTACAGGAATGACATTACCCAAGGTATTGAAACCGAAGCGGGCTTTGCGTTGCTCTTGCATGGTTAACCTTTATAGCAAAGATGTGGGGGAGTATCCCAGAGATCTTCAGAAAACAAATCCCGGCAGTGGGCTGGATTGGGAGCTTGGCCGTTGTGCAAGGCTAGTGTGCGAGCTTCTTCACGACCGATGTAACGGTAATGGTTGGTTAAGAAACCCTGACGATGTTCTTGTTTGTTGGCATCATGCTCGGCCATGAAAGCGATGCAATGATGATGCCGACCTGGGCGCATAACGCACCAGATGATGCCGTCTTCTTTACTTTGAATAGCTGAGGCAATGATCTTTACTTTTGCATGGTCAGCACCTTCATAGCGCAAACCATATTCATCTTGTTGTTCTCGGGTGATACGAAAAGCGCGATAACCATAATAGCGCTCGATCACCTCATAATGACCATAAAATCTGATACCGTAAAACAGTGCACCTAAAAAAGTGCGAATGAGTGGCAAAACCGCAGTGTACGTTACGACTAAAACAATGCAAACAAAGTAACCATTGAGTGTGTAGAAAACACTATTAGAACGACTCATCAACCATTCAATAGTCAAAGCCACCAAAAAACCAGCCACACCCAATGATTCACACAAACCAAAAACACTATAATGGTCTTTCAGGTTATTACGGATGTACTGTTTGAAAGCACGATAGATCACGCGCACTCCTAAAATTAGAATTCGATTTCTTCTTGTAAAGTCCGACGCACATCCATCCAGACTTCGCCTAATAAGTTCATCCCACGCCATTCGTTTTTGTCGTAGATGCGTGGATCATCTTTGGCAATCCCTACACCCCAAATTACATCCCGGTCACTGGCCTCTACCAAAATGGCGTTACCGGTAGAGAGCAAGTACGCACGCACTTCAGAATTCTCACGGGCTTTCTGTAAACACCCTAAGTACATGAAACGCCGTCGCTTACTGATCCAAACCGCTTCAT
>Ga0265780_10000426_pt1 | contig 65906 bp, 51 predicted proteins | sample P1T30metagenome_FD_192432 | JGI IMG/M metagenome (GOLD analysis project Ga0265780, IMG submission 192432) | Plant litter microbial communities from East Loma Ridge, Irvine, California - P1 T30 | ecosystem: Environmental > Terrestrial > Plant litter > Unclassified | place: USA: California... | reverse complement strand
ATAATACAAAAAACAGCCAAATTCTCCACCAATTCACTGTCAACCCTAATCTGCCGCCGCTCCTTATCCACACCAAGTGCATAAAATCCACACGTCCCCAACCTACACACACAATGCACCCCTCTCGGAATCTCCTTGTCCGGCTCCGCAACCTGCATTTTACTCGACGCTCCGCCTTTGCACGGCGGATTGCTCGCGTTGTTGCCTCGCACGTCGACGAAGACGAGGAATTTGTCGCAGGGCACGCATTTGTAGTACGGTCGGCCTGCGTTGCCGTTGCGGTTGGAAGAGCGGGTTGTGAATTTTTGGCTGGGGGTGTGGCATTGGAAGCATTTCGGGGAGGCTTATGGAGGGGGGGCGACGGTGGTGGCTGTGTATGTGGTGGTGGATTTGGGGGTCTGGGTGTGTTTTGTTAGACGGGGTTGGGTTGGGGAGGGGTGAGGGGTGAGGTACGGGCATGGTGGAAGTTTGGACTTGGTTTATTTAACTAGTACGGTGTTTGAGAGTATACTTGTAAATATACTCGTTGATTATAATGATTGGCGTAGATCTGGAGAGGAATAGAAGGATTGTTGGAGCCAACTGCGGGAGTCTGAGTTCTATGCGTTTAGAACTAAAGCGGCATTTTGCGCTCTTTGGTACCGTAGGTTACACGCAACGCCACCAGCCACGATGTAGACCGTGATTGGACTGAGTTGCCTTCTGACCGGTCTGCGGGGCGTGTACATACCATGCAATCCGCTTGCTTCCCCTCCCTCCCGTGCAATGAAAACTAAATTTCGGCCAGGCCTTGCAGAGGCGAGTGACCGATTTTCACCTCCAGGACGATATTCGACGTCTTTGGACGTGAGTGCGTTCAAACATTGTTAATTCATTCCATTGTCGTCTACTGAACGCTGCCCAGCTATGCACTTTTGTAATGGCTCTAGTCTTCTGAGTTTTGTGATGGATATTGTCTCTGCTCTACCTGTCCGCGAGACGACTATCGCAGTGTCGCTTCCTGGCTTGATCCTGTTCCTGGCTCAGAGAAGTAGTACGCCCAAGTTAAATTCTACCTGATCTAGGGCATATGACGATGTGTATATGCGAACGCAGTACAAAACGCCGTGGTCCATTCAGATAGAAGACGCCGAAGCGCGAACATCACTACACAGTCTCCCATAAAACAACAACAAATCGTCCCCAAGACCAAAAACTCAATCTGTATCAAACAAAACCATTAATTACTTCCACCTCCCAATCCACCTCCTAACCCACCTCTTCCCTCTCCCCAACTTCCACTTCCAACCCCCAAAACATCCCCCCTCCCTCTCCTCCTCCAACCCCACCCCCAACACCCTCCCCGCCTTCCCCGCCCCCTTCCCCACCATCTGCAACTCCCTCTCCTTCTCTTGCTCCATCTCATTCGCTCTTCTAACGCGCTCTTGTACGCGTGCGCGCTGCATGCCGTTGAATTCTGCGCGTATTTCGGCGCGCTCTGACGCCCATTTAGTGAGGGATGTACGGTTAGGGAGGGGGCGGGGAGGGAGATGGGAGGGAGAAGGGTGGTGGTGGGATGGTGGGGTGGACTGTGTGTGTGGTTGGACAGGTGGGGGAGGGGGAAAGCCTTGTTGGTGTGTTGAGCGGCGGCGTGATTGGGATTTTATGGATGATTGAGAGGAGCGCTTGGAGAGGGATTGTTGGTGGCCCGTCGACGTCTGTGACGAAAGAGACTTCGGTCTCGGGATTTTCTGCGCGTGGCCGTGCTGTTTCGAAGGCGGATGCGAGTACAGCGCCGTAGACACACCCGTAAAGCTATGCCGACCCGTCATATAAGGCAAAGAAGACGCCCGCATTTCTGACGGTGCTTGAGCGTACATTGGCCCGGGGAGTTGGATCGGGTAGCCATTGTGGTATGGCGAGTGGAGCGTGCTGTAGTATGGGTTGATGGGCTGGGCACAGCCTGATGGTAGAGGAGGGACGCCTTGCAGGGTGAAGGACTGGCTGGATGAACTTGAGCGGGAGCGTCGGATGGCGCTGGACCGGCTTGAGCGGAAGGAGCTGGAGTCGGTGCTGGTGCGCACTGATGGTTCGGCTTCGTAGCGTGTATCTTGTGGTGGTGCGCCATTGCTTAGTCTTCGTTCGGGCCGGGATGTTGTGCTGCTCATGGAACGGCTGTTGCGTAGCGAGTGCTGCTGGCTGTAGTAGGATCTGAGGTATGGTTCGTGCGGTTTGGAGTGAGATGATGGCGACACATCAGGTAGCGCAGGCCGATACTTAAGCTGTAGATCTGGCATTGAAGGTTCTCGTTGTATGCTGGTCCCTGAGAGTGCTTGCTCGGCTTGCTTTCTCGCAAGTTCGCGTCTGGCATTCCATCCTGCTTCGTACGGCTGAGGTGATTTCATGTGGCTGCTCCTGTGTGAAGAAGTACGCTGTGTCGCTGGCCTGTGTATAGATGGCACCGGCGGTGGTGATCTTATTTCGACGCATTCTGGCCTTGCGCAGTACTGCAAGCTTCGTCTCTTATGGGAATTTGGAGTCCTCCGACCATTAGACGAGGTATTGGAGCGAGTGGGTTGCGGCATCAGACTGTTACGTGCATAGGCTCTGAGGTCTGGGATCGTAGTTGCGGTTGCTGAGAGCTCACTGATGGTCTGCAGCGTTCTTCTTCGTTCCTGCATTTGCGGCCGCTTAGTCGTCTGCGGATCGATTGTGGGCGTCCCGTCAGAACGCGGCTTTTGAAGCGGCATTGCGAGCGAATGGTAAGAGCTCTGAAAACTCCAATGTCGTTTGTCTGATCAAACCCCGGGCAGGCAGGTTCTCGAAAGGCGTAAGCAGGGGTGCTGCCTTTGGTCTTGTACTGAACCAGACAAGTTCTTGGCTCGTGGAGCTGAGCTTTGGATTCCCACGAGCACGGCTGCTCTACCAGTCCTAGGGTACTGAGACGCGACCAGTACCAAGGGTCAGGAAGAAGCAAGGGAGTGTAGCCAAAACACAGCAACTCGGGTCGTGAGCCCCCTTGAATATGAACGAGCTGTAGCCTACCGACGTGGTGCAATTGCTTGCATTAGCGGTGGATCTCGGGATTGAGCTGAGGTTGTGCTACATCACATTTGCTCTGCTTCGGGTCGGATCGCGGAGTTGCCTTCTGGTGTCGTACAGACTCCGTAGAGCCGCGTGGAAGCCATGCAAGGTCGACATTGACTTAGATATGGCGGTCAAGTAGTTGACAACACATCAGACGAGATGATGGAGCCATGAGCGTAATGAGGAGGGTTTTGGAAAGTCTCATGTTACTCGTCGCATGGATAGCATTGCTGGAGCGACACGAATAACTGAAGCCCACTCACAGCTCTGAGCCTGCAGAAATTCACATCGTCTAGGCCGCCTCGGGAGAGACATTCTTCCGGTATCGCTTGGGTCAGAGGTCCCGCGTGTTGAGGCCTTCTTGGTCCAAGACACGAAAAAGAAAAGAAAGCAGGTACACCGCAGGGTCAACGGTCTAAGATTACGAGGCGCGATGCGGATGTGCCGCCAGAGTGGGTTTGTGTAGCGCCATATGGCAAAGTCCGCAGAGCAGGTCCACCTATCATTGTTCGACTGACACGAAGTGTACTTGGGACGTGGTGATGGCTGATGTGCATTGCAGGTCGACGCGCAATCGTGGGGAGCGCGAAATGTGGATCTGGGCGCTCAGCAAAGTCGGTGCGGGAAGGGGAACTACTGGAGCGGTCGACGCGATGATGTGTTCCGAGACACACTTTAGTCCATGCAGATGTCGTGAGAGTTGGAGGCTGGCACCGTCCGTCCACTTCTTTGGGTATACAACAGCGTGTCTTGGCGGAGCATGGGCACCTTCAAGTTTCAACAGCAAACTTTTTTCAACTCCTTACGGGCCGAGACATGCAAGCTGGTGGCCAAAGTCGCACATGCAGCGCGCAAATCATGAAGAGCTAGAAAGCATTCTCACTCACGTTAAATCGTATGGTGACACGTCGAACACGATGTCTGCGAGAGGTTTGACAGAATGAGCGTAATGGGCATCGTGTCAGCATACAGCTTACGGTACAGCAACGCGAATTGAGTCACACTGATCAATACTCGCAACAATTCTGCCTATTGTTGGATTCGTGCTTCAGCTTTGCGATTAACACGGTACCCACGTGAACACGCGGAAGATCCGCGTTGATGACGAACGCTTCTGATGTCATCGCGTTGAGAGCTCCCGTCTCAAGGTTGCATGGGCGCGCAGTCCTCACGCATATCTTCATATTTTCTGATCTCAATTGGCATCTCGCAATCTCGTAACTCTCGTGGCTATGCCTTCAACGGAGCGACAAAGGACAGCCCGTGATTCTAGTAAAGATAACCGCGCAGATGACGAGCATTCTGGCTCTGACTCGCCGAAGCCTCACAAAATTGCTCGCAAGCGTAGCGATGAGAAAGCAGATGATGAAAATACATCGGCGACAAAGCGTGCAAACTCGCCTGTAGACTATGTGGGTTTGACGCCGCACACGGGTTGTAGCGGTGGCTTTTCGGTTCGTCTAAAACGTTTTCCCATACGACGATGAGCCTTAACATCCACAGCCAGGTAAATCCGAGGAAAAGAAGCCGTTTGAATATATATGCATTCACCGTCCGCGCTTTGATGTCGATGGCCAAGGCAAGGCGAAGTGCGTGCCGAAGGGTGAGATATACGCGAAGCTATACAGGCCTGGGTATATCGAAGAGAACAAGAAAGCTATTTGGGGTGCCTCACCACCAGAGCATTCAGAGAATAAGTGGGTGGTTATGTGGAGTGCCTGGTCGCGATTCGATGACTGTTGCCGGCGAGGCAAGTACTGCGATCCAGATGCATTCAATATGCACATATACACAGATTGGCACGGGTATGGTATGCAAGAGATTCTCGACAATGCGGTAAGCGTGAATAGCCATCTGGGTAGACAGTAGCTTACTGAATTATGTCAGATGGTCGATTTCGACAAAGCTTTCAGCAGAAGAGAGGCCAGAGGCTCGAGAAGATGTGGGCCATCGTCAGCGCGATTGGACTTTGGGCGAATGTTGAGAACATCTCCGAATTGATCAGTAAGTCCGTCGGCCAGTCCTTACTTCCCCCACTCACAAATTCAGACACGGATGATGGAGACAAGACCTGCAAGATGATTGATGTTCTTGGATGCGCACTCCTCACAGCCCTGAGCGCTATTGATCGTGCAGGCGAGCTGAAGCCAGATTCTCGGTTCCTGGATCTCGCGCTCGTCATCGACCACTTCCTGGAGCTATCCTACGACTTGCCAGATTGTGGCATCGAGGGAACGTGCGTGTCCTGGCGGAAAGAGGCTGTGGCTATCCTTATAAAGGCCAAACTCGATCCCAGTAACGCTTGAAGCAGCTAGAGTCTGCGCCCAATGTCCAGCCGCTTGACTCGGATGATGAACCGGATGGCGAGAGCGATGCGGAGCTGCTGCACCGCCAACACGGGACGGATGCAGATTCTTGGGCATGGAACGTGACGATGGAGAAGTATAGAGAGCGCTGTGGGAAGACGATCGAGCTCTGACAGTACGACATTACAAAGATGACAATCCCGCAGAGGGCCGCAGCTTCTTTTGACGGAAAGGACCCACTAGCAGATGTTTCGGTGAAAGACCTGAAACGGAACCTTGTGGACTTCGTCTAAAATACAACACCTGGTTGCTCTGTCCTTGATTCAGGCCTCAACCACGCCAAGAGCGTTCACGTCATCTTGTAGCTCCGCTCTTTACCCTCTTCATTGCCTTCCATCAGCGTTGGCTCAAATTTGTCTTTCCGTGCTTGTGACGCGCCCGAAGCCTTCCACGCCGAGAGCATTAAGTCCACAATCGCATCGACTCCCCTGCCTTTCTTCACCTCGGCGAATATAGTTGGGCCACCTTCGCGCATTCTCCGACTATCACGGTCCATGACCTGCAGATCAGCACCAACGGCCTCCGCCAGATCGATCTTGTTCACGATCAGCAGATCGGACTGTGTTATGCCAGGTCCACCCTTTCTGGGGATCTTGTCCCCGCCAGACACATCGATCACGTAGATGATGAAGTCTGCAAGCTCTCGCGAGTAGTTTGCTGCCAGATTGTCGCCGCCAGATTCTATCAGGAGAAGGTCGGTATCGAATTTGTGGTGGAGGTTCGTGAGTGTCAGGAGGTTGACTGAGATGTCTTCGCGAACAGCGGCGTGGGGGCAGCCTCCAGTCTCGACGGCTACGATTCGTTCCCTTTCACGGCCATGAGCTTGTGTAAGAGTGGATATGGGGCGCGGGCATTACTTACGCTGGCAGGGCATTGTTCTTGGTCAAGAACTCGCAGTCCTCTCGTGTGAAGATGTCGTTCGTCACAGCTGCTATCGAAAAGCGAGTGCGCAGTTCTGTGCAAAGCGCAAGCATGAGGGCTGTCTTCCCTGATCCCACAGGCCTAAGACATAAGCGTTCTGTCCAGTCATGCCCATATATCGCTTACCCTCCAATGCCTATTGTGAAAGCTCGATCCTCCCAGTCCCTGTTCTCGATGATAGGCATTTCGCGTCCGAGAAAGCTACCTGGACCGTCCAGTATTTCATGAGTGTGTCCATGGTCCGCTGCACCGACCGCGTGCGAATGTGAGGCGCCTTCGTGCGAGTGACTGTGAGACATTTTGCGTGGAGAGTATGAAAATCAAGTTCAGATAAGAAAATGAGCACGAAGGTTAATTGAGCTGGTTGTTCGATTAGTGGTGACCAAATATTCTACGGTTCCATGGAAAGCTCAACGCGGGGCAGCCATCGGCGTGGGGTCCCAGGTCCCTGGTCGATTATACCGTGGTAGTGCCGTTGTTTATCAACATCGTGTCCACAAACACCCAGCTACCGGTATGTATTGCATGAATGATCTGCGCGAGGGTTGCGACGTGGCTGTCAATGCGGGCGTGTCTGTTGTTGTTCTTCGTGCCACGATTCAGCGAGGCTCCTCCAATGAGCACGGACGACCCTGAATTCGGATCAATCTAGCACGGTCTTTCTCTCTATCCAGAGTGCCCCTGCGTCTCCAATCACCCTCCATGAACGACTCATTTCGTATCATAAGATTCGCATTATAGATCTGTGCCTGAATTCCCTGAACCAGCATGACCCCACTACCAGGTCGCATTATGATACGCGTAAACGTGACCGTTGAAATGGAAGGGACTTGACAGTGCCGTGGAAAGCCTCGAAGCCTCGTCGTGCCTCTCCACCAATATCGCCGAATGCGCCACTGGGACGGAAATATCTATCGCTAATCTTACAACGATGTCAGCTGTTCAGCCTCGGTTTATGCGGAAGTGTCGCGCGATATGTAAAGCCAACGCATCTCCCACAATTGTCCTTGATCTGGAGGTCTGCAGCTTCGTCAACAAACAAGAAGTGTTGCCGATTTCCGCGCCCCCTAATGTCGATATATTGAGCACTACATATTTTTTTACTTCTTCGTCACTCGCTTCACATACTTCTTTCTATACTAATTAATTTCACAATGGCCGATTGGGAGAAATCTCAACACACCTCTTTCCTCTTATGGGACCTCGACCGCGAATTTCAAAATTCTTACGAAGCCTATGAGCAATGGCAAGCACGACATCGACGCAAAGGCTCGGCATGGCTATGCTTGAGCACGAAACATCAGGATGATGCACTGGGCAAGGCATTGAGCCTCGGGCGACAGATACAACGACTCATGGAACACGGCAAGGAAGTCTACGGAACACGATTTGAGCAAGGAGATTGTGAGTCAAGTGCCAGTAACACCATGATCGTCCAATGCTAACAACACCAAGCAACTTCCCATATTACCCTATCAGCACAGCTGCTTAGACTGCAGTACGAGGTTCGACAACCTCTCTATGACTGCGCACTGCGCTCGACGAGATCGTCTTTACCATTCGACGAAATCATAACGACCGCCAAATCGATTCGACGGACATGTTTGACCGCTTTACAAGACCAGCTGACACGGTTCGACTCACGAGAATTCATACCCGTGCTACCGTCCCCACGCTTCAGGGTCGATTACTGCCCTTTCGCCGACAAACTCCGAGATGACCTCCAAAAGGCAAAATCAAGTAACCTGAAGACCAAGAAGCTACGACCTACCCACCGCTACGACGACCGAGAGCTATGTCCTGACTGCGACGCATGCATAAGCGTCACGCCACATTCCGGGCTCCCTGACTATCGCTGCATCCTCTTCACCTCTCATATAGCACGAGACCACAGCCAAGCTGACGACAAGGCCAAGTTCGCTTGCAACAGCTGCTACAAGACCTTCGACGACTCTTACGCATTCCTGGACCATGTCTTCCAGAAGCAGATTGGAAGTGACCGCAGCTGCATGCGGAGAACGAGCTCAAAGTTCTCCATGCACGAGGAGTTCATGGAGAGTGACCCTTCGCTTGTGGAGCAGTGTCTGAAGAACTGCTTGATGCGCGAATTGAAGCGGGTGCGCACGGTGAAGATGAAGAGTACGATACGTGTGGTGGAGACGGAGGTACATCCAAGCTCGCGACACTCGTCGAAGCCATGGCCATCTTGATGCGACCGTGGAATGTCGACCGACCACCCCAGATTCTCTCTACTACGCCTAAGGAACTCGTCTACACTTTCTTTTGTATCAACGATGCGAACCACGCTTTACACGCGTAATGTCTAGACTACATATTTATATGACTACACCCTCATAATGTGAACTATCTTAGGCACTCAAATCCAAGCCTTATACTGCAACCCAAGTCCCCAACCCCAGCCCTCGTCACGCCGAGCTCCGTCTTGACAGTGTCCCAGGAATGCGATCCATCAAAGTCTGCCCCAGCAGTCGTCATCCCGATCTACCCGTCTTGTTTCCGCACATGGCGCCTCAGAATTTCTGCGCAGCAACCGTCAATATGCAGCACTACTGATGGGAACTCCCGCTGCTAATGACCAGACACCCACACACCCATGGTTCGAATTGAGAGGCAAGCGCCAAGTCGACCGCCCACAGAGGAAATTCCTCCATTTGGTGCCACTGCTCGCGATCTTTGCATGCCATATGACAGCCCAAAAAATTCTCCCCTAATGCCCAGGGCGGGGTCTTCATAGCGTCGGCGGAAATTCACTGGGCGGGGCGTTGGCGGCGCTTCAAGCAGTTTTTTTTTTCACCGCTTCACACGCTTACAACGTACGGTGGGTGAATATTTGATATGCGGAGCAACTGCACAGGGGTACAACTGCAGTTCTGATTCGATATATGCAGTGATGTAAGCAGACTGATTGGGCGCGAAGCAATCTTAGCTATGGCTGGATAGCTTCGTATATCAAAAATTCACCCACCGTACGTTGTAACTTGGCACGGCGTTGATGTTCGAGCGGAGTCGGAGTCGGCGTTGTTGGTAGTTCGCCGAAAGTTTATTTGAGGAAGCTCGGCCGAGCTTGAGATTTGAGGAGTGTCACATGGAAAGTGGATGTGGACCGTCAGGGTTCTTGGGTGAATGAACTGATCAACATGCAGCGTTGGAGGTTGTGACTGTGTGGTCATACAAGTCGATATGCACATGGAGAGGCAGATGTGTTGAAGTAGTGGTGTTATTGCTATTCGTGCAAGATGGGGTATATCATGTAGTGCCAAAGCCCAGAAACCGCCTCCCTGAGTATTGGTATAGGCCAGAACGCCGTGCTGTCATTCCAGAGCAGCAGTACCCTCATGCCAGCCACAGCTAGCACGTTCCAATCCCAAGTACGCCATGCTATATGCCGCTAAAATGCTTCTCTCGCAATCGCAGAGAGTGCTAAAATATAAGCCCAGAACCGGTGTCGTCGTCTCCAAATACGTCGTTACGATCATCGCAGACCCCTCGAGAGCCATCGCTCCCACCAGTTGCGGACGCCAATGATACACTCCTTTCCGTCGTTGTGTCGGCCGCCGTCGTGACCGCCTGGGTCTCCAAGGATCGAAGAAAAGAACCAGAAGCCGGCAGCTGTCCAAGCAGCTATTGCAACGCCAAAGGCAACGACTGGAGAGAGCAGATGAATGACCACGAGCATCGGTGCGCTATACTCTTGCGATGCGTTGTGCGAGTAGACGAGGTGCAGTTGCAGGTTCAATGCCGGGACGAGGAATGTGGTGAGCTGTTTGGAGAGCGATGGTCGTGTTGTGCAGAACTTGAGTGGGGCCAGAGCGAGCGAAACGAAGAGTGCCACCGCTGTCCACAGAGTAATAGCCACAGAGAGCAGAGCGCAGGGACCAGAGAGGTAAAACTGGACGTGGATTAGTGATGGCCTAAGATATATTGACAAAAGGCTACTTACGAGTAGTTGCCATGCTTTCTCCAATGGCTCCTTCTCATGGTACTTGTTCTCGTCATACACGGCATCGTGCGTCCCTGAGTGACGATGCGGGCGGTCTTGCGATGATCTATAGCCATGCTTTTCCGGGTCCAGATGTGCCTGAGCAGGGACTTTTATGCTTTCGCCATGGTTCGTTGATTTCGAATACTGAATCTCCGGGGTGGGTGATTGCCGTTGTCCGCCTGCAGAGGATATGCTGCTGCTGGGGCTTGGCGGGTAGGATTGCTTTGGCGAGAAAGGGTGCGAGATGACCGAATCGTGTGCGCGACCATTGCTGGACGCTTTGCTGCCCCGATCCACGCGGCTCTGCTGTCGCGAAGATGCATCCTTTTCGTTGTATGTGTACTCGTGCTCGTTTGGCGTGGTATTCGGAGACAGCGGGTGTGGTTGTTGGCTGCGGTCTGCGTGTGTGGCCGAATAAGGCACAGGTGCGTGCTGGGGGTCCATTGCCGGCGAATCAGGTGCAAAGCTACGTCTCGACGTTCATGAACAGCAGGGGGCGAGCCGTTGAGACATGCGAAGTCGAGGAGGCGTTGAGCATGTTATAGAACAAGTAGAGGCTCCCTCAGGAGACGCAAGACTCTTGTTACATACAACTTACGCTCTCAAGGACTTGGGGGGAAGTCTTGGGCTTGGCTTCTACCATCGCGCGAGAGAGCCAAGGCTGGGCATTCGTCTTGGAGCACAGTGAGGACACCGTGTGCGGCCAATCACGGCTGGCTGGACATGTTCCATTCTTGCCCTCTGCTGAGGCCGACAAGACGGATTGTACGGCAGCATGACGAATGTGAGCTGTGTCTTGACTCTTCACATGTTCCTCTGCGCTTGGCCTCCGCTGACAATGCTGAGCGACGCTGAGCAAAGTTCCGCCAACCGCCGCATCTTAGGCGCTTCATGCCCGTGTCTCGCGCGGCGGTGCCTGTGAGGCGCCAAGTCGCAGACAAAGGCGCAGCTCGGTCCGCCCAAGGCGTCCGCTGGCTCGTTGTACATCATGTGCGGGACTGCACGAGTTTTGGCTCAGCAGATCTCGACGGTGTTGGTGATGCTGTGCAACGGCTCTATCCGCTGGTCTGCGTGCGCGTCCAGCCTCTGGCTTCCAGACATTCAGACACAGGATATCGGCCGGACATGAAACGTGCGCAAAGTTGTGAGTGGGGTGGCGGCAACAGCACTGCATGCTTCAAATTAGACGGACCGCGGACCGCGTGTTGCTGAAGAGCAAGGAGTAGCATCTTGGTGTCTTGGACACTCGTAAAGATGAGCAGCATTCGCGGAAATAATTGCAGCAAAGCGCCGCTCAAGATCTAAGACCAAGCGTGGCTGAAACGGAGATGGTCCTCGCTGATCCTCACCTTGGCGTTGGCGTAACGGAGCCATAACTTAGTAGAACACCACAGCAAACGTGTTCAACCAGATCTGCAGCATCCATCATGGTCAACAATTCGTCGCTTCTCTTGGCAATGTTCTCCAGGTTTGTCGACCTTCGTTTTCAACCGGAGCACCTCCAGCGTGGGTACTCTTAGACTCGTGGGAAAGAGTGACATCGCATGACGCAAGTCAAAAGAGTATCGAAGATGCAGGGCGTTGGGAATGGAACTTCTTCGATGCATAGTCGAGCGACGCGATGTCAGGATCGTTCGTGATTCGAGAACAGTCGGCGGAAAGCGCAACGAAATGCCAAGCAAGTGAATCGATGATGGCGGAAGCAGCTCTGGCGGAGCAGACAACGAAATGAAAGAGTTGGAAAGTGGTGTTCATGGTGACGATATCACGGAATGCGCAATCGATCAAGGCTTGAGATCGTGTCAGTCTCCCAGTGGAGGAGGCGCTGATGTCACATCTCGTCAAGGAAAGAGTGATCGAACCAGGCAGGTGCCATCAGCTGCATATATCGAGACTTGCATCACGAGGCTTCTGAAGGTCATTCAGCGAATTGGCCATAAATCGGCTACCCTTTGCATTCGTCCTTCATGGTCTTTCTAGGACATCTCGCTCTCATATTGACCTTCCAAAACTGCTGATCTCAGCTTTCTCTAAGGCTCCCACCATTCTACATGATCGTGAAAGTAGGAGGAGCCGAATAACCAGTCTTGGTCGGCTTCGGTGGACTATGCACTGGAGTATCAGCACCACAGCCAGGAATGACAGGCACAGCATCCTTGCCCTTCCCAACAGGCACAATATTCGATCCACAATCCGCCGTCTCTCCCATCCAAATCTCGTCGTTGTCCCTGTCGAACACTAAGTATGCGCCGCGCAGAAACGCGTTGCCAAGGATATACGGGATCAACCCCTCATCTTGCGGTCCGAGTGTAAACCCAAATGTGCATATGCCGATGGAATCATCCTTGTAGAGCGAGTCTGCGAAGGGTACCTTGATGGTGGTGTTGCCGAAGTAGTAATGGAACATTCCTGGAGGCGCGTTGCAAGGTATCTTGTACGCGGGGAAGCCGTTTGGGTGGATATACTGCTCAGCGGCTGGGTACATCGCTCCGATGGCGAAGTAGAGAGAGTTGGGAAGGAGGTTGGTGGGCGTGCCGGTGTCGAAAGGACGGGTAGGCTGGTTCTGTTTTCGCCTAGAGAGTCTGATGGATCGAAGTGGAAGTGTGTTCCGTTTGGCTGTGTGATGCCTACGCCGGTCAAGTGTGCTCGATCGCTAGAGAATATGTGGTGAGATGGTGCTTCATTCTGTTTGCAAGGGGCTTGACTGACCTATGACTAGCCACCTTCGTGAGGCTCTTGTACTTCTTCGTGTCGATACCGCCAAGTACGACAGAATCTACAACAGATCAGTCGAGGCGAGTTCATTTAGAGGCCATCCATCTTACCCGATGAGTTGAGCGGCTTCAGATTGACAGTGAAAACGTAGCTGTTGATCTGACCCTGAGCAGCAAGCGTCTCAATGATTGTAGGCGGATACTCAGGATCGCGCCCACCGGCTCCAAAGATACCTGCTTCTGTGTCCTGAGAGGTCACCGCAACACCAACATGGCATCACGCGCAACAGCAGATCCAATCTTGAACTCATTGGTGAAGTAGGTTCTAATCACGCTTCCAGTTCCGTAGGTATTGTTGAAGGTTCTATCTTGAATCTTTGACTCCTGGGAAGTGAACGGGTTGTATGATGGTTGCTTGAAGCACTCTTCCTTCCGGCGAGGCCTCGATTCCAGGGTTTTGGTGCAGTCGGGGTTCACCCACGCTGCGAAAAGTAGAGGTACGAAGTCAGTGTTTATCTCACATGCAATTCGTACTTGTACACGTACTGATTGATGAGCCGGTGTCGAAGATAAGCGGAACAGGCTGTTGGTCAGTTCCAATGCTGACTGTTCAAGATCTGTAGTCTTGCAATAGTAAGTAAGGTCAAGAGCTCTCACCTTCGACCATGTACTGCCATCCCAGCTCTTGTGACGAGATAGGAATGCTGCTCAATTCCCTTTAGGAAGATGGTGTGGTTTGTGTACGCTGTGGAGGTAACTTGACGACGGCGTTATTATCACTGGTACGGACCCCAGCGCGATCGTGAGGTGCTGTTGCTGTACCGAGCACTGCTTGCACGATTGCCAGCACAAGGAGGAAGACAATCATCATGGTAGCACCGGAACGAATTAGCAAAGTGTTGGTTGTAGTGTGTGGGAGAAGAGTAGGTGTCAGACCCGATTCATAAGTACGTGCTCGACCACAAAGCGGCGAGGTGAAGGCAAACGACCAGGTCTCTCTCACTCTCATCGAAGCAACCTTTGATAGGGTCGCATCCAGATGGAGCCACGCGATACTAGATTTTGGACAGCTAGGAGATCAACGAAATCGCAGCGTGTCAAGTCCACAAGTCCATGCTCGAAGTGATTATGAGCGGGTCGCCAGTGTGTTGATTCGTGCCAACTCGAACGGTCTCGTCTTTCATTCCGTCAACGCGACTGACCGGTTTCTGCCCCATCAGCCTGCCTTCGGCAAATCCATGTCGATTAGCCATGGACCTTGCAGCGGCTTGTACGTCAGTGTCATTATGCTCGCATTCACCATCAGAGTCTCCTTGCCAAACTGCAGCTCTTCATGGCCCTCGTGGCTGATATTGACGTGCACTGCCCGCTCTCGCTCCATCTTCTCCTCATCGACTTGTACTTCGGTTCGCTCTTTGACGTGTTCTTCGGTATTGACGTCCAGATCATCACCTTCTTTCCAGGTCACTCTTTGCGCGCCCCAAGCCTCATGAATATGACCGAAGCAGTGTAGACGTGGTTTGCATCGCCTTGCAGCTCGCAGCAGGTGTTGACAGCCAACAGGTTCGTTCCTGCTGGTCTCGTCGAGGATGCCCATTGGCGGTCCATGGGTCATCATCACATCTATGGCTGGATAATTGGGGACTGGGTTCTCAGAAATAGGTTTTGCGTTTGGTGTGCATTGATAAGATGGGTTGTAGCGATCCTCGTCCCGGAAGTAAGGGAAAGCCCAATCACAGAACTCTGGCTGATAGGGAGAGGCGTATACCTGGCGCTATCAATTTCGATTCGTAATTCTTGAGACTGTCAATAACACTTACTCTTAGCCTCGCTCCGTTGCTGAGCGTGAAGGCATGTGTACCCTCTTCGAGATACGTGACCCCCGCTCGTTTTGCCCGGTCGCCTAACCACAGCTCCTTAGCTTTCGATGGCATATTCTCGTCATAGCCCCTGTTCCTGTGCATGAACTCGCCTCTCCTCTTGTAGAAGGTCTCGTCCTGAATTGAACACCAGATCAGCGGACTGCAGCTTCTTGTTGCGATTGAACTTCCTTACCAAAGTTATGTCGTGATTCCCAGCGATCACCAGTTTTAAGTCGGCATCAATGCCCTCTAGCATGTCCAAGGTCTTCTCGTACTCGTGCAGGAGGCCCACCATGGTCAAATCGCCACAATGTAGTAGTACGTCTGTTTTTGGCAGTGGAGGGCGGAAGGCAATGCCATTGTCGCCGCCATTGTCGTTGGGCGACGCAGTGTGTGTGTCGGAAATGATGAGGAAGCGTGTTTTGACATTACTCTTTCGCGCATCCATGACAGCTGTCGAAACGTCCGTATTTTTACCCAGATGCTGTTATTACATGAGAGCTAAGTTCGGAAGGTTGGACTTAGATGGTGGGGTGAAAGCCTGGGGTCGGTTGCTAGCGCCGAGAGCACGGTTGAGACGAAAGGTTGAGCGCACGAAGCTGCGTTCTCACCCTGAATAGAATGTTGTTTGATAATCGCGATGCATTGTTGAGCTACTTAGGTAGCGCAATAAAATTCCGGCTCCTCAATCTGTCCCAGAGAACGGATGGGTTGGAGCTAATCTTCGGTACCACACAACACCATGGCATTAGAAAACTTTTAAAGAGACTGTAGGCCCTTAAGTCTTGTTGCCCAACTCCCTCGAACAGCTGTATCGATACCAGAGTCCTCAGGAGATGCAGTTCGAATCGAGCCTGCTGCAAACCTCCGAAAGTCGCCCTCACGACGTTACCTTCTCCAAGATGTCTACTACCAAGAACGTCCTGCCGCCTTCTCTACGCCTACCAATTGAGCTACACCTCTCAATCATCGACCAACTCAATACCGGTAACGGCCTTCTCGCATGTATATGTCTACGTCTCACAAACCGATACTTCTACAGCGCTATACCTGCTGCTGATTATACAACGCTCGAACGCATCGAGCTGAGCTCACCCGTACGGCAAAAGGGTCTGCTCGCATGCAAGTACTGTCTGCGCCTGCGCCCTATGTCTGCCTTCGCGATCTCGATGATTTGGAGGGATGTGTTTGGAACGAAACATCGTCAACGCTTTTGCGCTGACTGTGGCTTCTCACGTACGAGCACTGATCAGGAAGACCAGTGTACGCCTGGGACTGAGGTGATGATGGGTGGGATGAATGGCCCGCGCTGGTTATGGTGCACGGTCTGGGACAAGGTTCGGAAAAACGATACTTTGGAGAGTGGCACAGTCTGCTGGTATTGTTTGTTAACCTCTGCCTCGAATCCAAAGGGTACATCTGCTTGGACTGCTTGGGAAGCGCATTTAAGGGTGTCATGGCGCAAAGTCAATAGGAAAGAGATAAAAGAAAGTAAGATATTATGTATGGTAATCTACTGGAGTAGTAAGAGGGAAGGCAGTGATCACTCTAGTAGGCATACTTGTCAACGAGTGAGCGCGCTCGCTCATCTCGCTCGTCTTGGTTAAAACACCAAGACGAATAAGCTGGTCGGGCACTGCGCTCTTGCAAGACGAGCAAGCGCGAGGATAGGCGCTCACTCAGTCCGCTCAGTCGTCTCAGTAAGGTAGGGTGTGAAGGATATTTAGGGGTAGACGGGCACGTAGAGGGGTAGGCACCACTCTTGTATCTTATCTTTAAATTAATACTGCGGTCGCTCGATCCTGATTCGCACCATAGCTCACTCGTTAATTCCATCGACGTTCCATACACTTCCTTCGCCAGGAAGGCAGGTACCTCGTCTACGCCGGATGCCACCGCCCAAAAAGAGAGACGAACTTGCATAGACAAACAGACGTGGGCCATTAGCAACAACTCTCGACGGCTAATCAGTCATCAAGCTCGAGCTGTCCCCTCTCCTAGGCCTAACCTACGGAAAAGATATCACGCCAAACTGGTGGCTGGGTCGGAAAGGTATTCCAAGACGAAGTCACTCAATTTGACTTTGTAAACCTGATTGACAGTGTCTTATCAATTGTAGTCAACGGCACTGATGTAGAAGAGCACCAATCGAAGAGACTTTGACAGCGGTACACCGCACGGCGTAATTCTTAGCCACCACCCAAGCAGCGTGGAAAGACCGAGATGCGACCAGAAAAACGTCAGAGGGCACAAAAACCTGTCTGTGACGTCCTTCAGTACAAGTACCGATTGTCCCGCAGAACTATCTGGGCTTTCACCACCTGGCTTCCAAACCTTGGAACCAGAGACGTTAATGCCTTCAATTACGCATGCTAAGTCCCGTTGTCACGAATCAAGTACGGTCCGTATCCACAGATTCTTCTCTTAATAGACACAAATGATTACACACTCTCGTGCTTCTGCGAGTCCGCGTATCCGTAAACTCGGTGTTCAGCGAAATCGAGCACATGATTCGTCCAATCACTTTGAGCGGCGAACTCAGCCACGGACGCGCAATGACCCTGGCTCCTTGCTCCACCTCTACTCCCTGGCCGTGCGTACCCTCCTCGTGCGGCAAGCCAACCGTTTCGGCTGGAGATCATCATTAACCTCAAACCTGCTGCCGCAGAGGGAGGAGTGGCGGTCATTCTTTCTTTATTCACTTACGTCGTACTTTGCGTTCGCTACCGGTTCATGCCTCAAGTGAGGTTGGTTTTCGACTTCAATTTAGCAGCCCCGAGGCATTTGAACCCCTGAAGGCGGACTATCACGCTGGCGCGATCGTGGAACGTGAAACACACCGTCCAACAGCCTTGTGAAGTTGGCTTCAAGCCTCCAGCATCACCATAAACTCGTCTACACTCTTGAGCAGCGACAGACTGCTCTTGACAAACATGCCTTACCTACATGCGCGCCAGAACCCGCTGGACAGCGTGCGCACCACATTATCGTCATGGGATAATTGTATGGCGAAGAGCTACTGCAAGTTCGTGCAACCTCGCCTTAGGGTACCGACTTATTATACTCACACAAGACAGATGGCCAGTAATCGTCGCAATCATAGTCGGGTCGCTAATTGTTTTGTCGGTCGTGGTTTGCGTAGCACGTTGCATATGCTGCGGCGCAGAATGCGCAATATGTTGCTGTAAATGCTGTACGTGTTGCTGTGGCAGTAGCGGTCGGTCAGGGCATAAACGCGTAAAGAGCGAACCTACACCTTCGTACCCACCATATGCCGCCGCGGGTGCTCCGAATCCATACGCACAGAACCCTTATGCGCAAGCACATGCTGCTGCTCCCCCTGCGCCTTTCCACTCCCAGCCATTGAACCAGCAGTACCGCTCCCATGCTGCTCCAGCGTTCGCTCCTGCGCCGGCGCATACCAACGAACCACAATTCGCGACGTTCGCGAGCTCGAACAAAGCTGTCAACGAGGATGCGTTGCCAGCGATGCCGAGCTGGGGCGACGCAAGGGACAGGCACGTAGAGGTCGAAGAAGAGGCACTTCCTCCGAGGAAAGGAGACATGGAAATGGACCGACTCAACCACAACGGAAGTGTGAACAGTGCTTCCATGGCCACCGGAATGGCTGCAGTGGGAACGAGAAGGTCTCCTGGACCCGGCATGTCACCTGTGTCGCCTGCGGGCGACAGCTACGGTTACAACCAGGGCTTCGAGAAGGAGCCTCTTGTAGGCGGCGCGCCCCACCGAAGCCCACATGCAAGCCCAGCGCCATATGGACGACCGTATGCTCAGCAGGACGACTACAGGAGAGGCTCGCCTGCGCAGAACCTGTCGCCTGCGTATGGTGCTGGAGAGGGTTACGCACACAACCAGCCTTATGATCGCCATTCACCCGCACCTCAACAGCAATCTTACAATCAACACGACCACCGAGGGCAGTACGACTACGAAGATAATTACTCGCAAGCACAAACGCTTCCACCTTACCGCTCGCCATCGCCACCCACTCAAAACACCTACAACTACAACGCCAACAACGCGTCGTATGACGATTACGCAGCTCCATCTGCACCCGTACGGGCACACACCCCTGGCTATTCGCAACCACTACATGCACCAGCGGCAGCCGCCTACGAATCTAGTGAACTTTCGGCAGAGCCCATCAGCGCATACCCAGGTCAGCGATCGTACACACCCCAGTCAGCATACCCGGGTCAGGCGAACTACCAAGCGTTCAATCCTGGACAGACGGGACCGCAGTTCTCGGGCGTGCAGAGGAAGGGCGTGCCGGGGTCTTTCAGGGAAATTTAGCATACTGGGAATGTTGATCTTAAATCTTTACATGATTTGCATAGCGATGGCGTGTGGCTTTGCGGTGTCGTTTCCAATACCCTCTTCATTGAACAAGTTGACTGCATACCTTTGTTCAATTGCGTTCTCGTGATTACAGCGAGTTGCTGATTTGCTTCACCGTTGGGCCTAATATATCCTGGTTGATCTCATGGACGCTGTCGAAAGGCACAATGACAACAACGCTGGACATTCATGCACGTATCACAGTGGGCTTGGCTCTTCATCAAGATCAGAAGTGCCTATGCTACTTTCTCCTTCGCGGTAGATTTAATCGTTCTGTTTCTTTCGTGCGGACCGAGCGACCTGTATCAGATTTTTGACCCCCTTTGACATACACTGTAGCAATTTAGCATACGGCTGTGAGGTGATATGAGAATATGTATCTTCTGCTCCACCAATTGCCAAACTCAACTGACACGGGCGGCAAGGATGAACCACATTTCCCTTCAGCATTCCATGTATGCCAGTGAAAGGACATCGAACCGGACGCCATCCCAAAGCTCTGCATTCTGCCTTTCCATGAGGCGTTCATGCGTCTTGCGGTATGCATTGGCGCTGTTGTATGGAAGTATGTTAGCTTTGTACCTGAATAATCTTGCGCCCTAATGCGGAGCGAGAAACCATGACATTACACAAGTATGCTGCACTGGAAAGCATCGAAGTAGCTCTGGAATGAAAGGGCGTGTGGTCAACGAGTTTTTGATTTACTCACAATGTCTGACGAAAGGTCAGCTCAACGGTCATTGCGTTGAATCATTGATGGTATCAATCAGTATACGCATGGTGTAGCCGCATGATACTGCATATTGCAAGATACATCAGGCTCGTGGATCCAACAGAACCGTCGGTCGTCGTCTGCGATGATTTGAAGCTTCGATCAGAATGGCCAACACTTGCGAGCGATCGCACATGCATGCAGCACTTGCAGCCCGTCACGAAAGATCATCAAGTTCGTGAGGACGTGGTATTGCATTTCCCTATGGGACGCCGGAACCTAACAGTGGAAAGTATCCGGCACACCGGTCCCAAAAGATGTGAATCATCATCCCATTCGTTCCATATTCCCGCTTGTTATCGAAGAGGTTCGGAGAGAGTAAAAGAACACCGAGTCATCCCGAAAAACCAGACCATGCACACACAAAGCAGCCCGCTTAGCGAGTCCTTGCCTGAACCTTGGGCGCGGCACCCTTGGCTCCCTGCTTGCTGACCTTTGCGGCCTGGCCCCGTGCGGCGGTGGAAGCGGACTTGGCCTTGTCGGCCTTCTTCTTTGACTCGGCAGCGGCCTTCTTCTCCTTTCCTTCCTTGACAGCGGCGGCGCGGGCGGCTGAGCGGGCCTCGGGGCGCTGGGCACGGCGCTCCTTGATGACATCGAGCGAGGCACCGACGATGGCACGCTGGTGCTTGACTGTGCGGCGGGTGCGCTTCTTGGCGATTTCCTGTGGGTGAAGGTGGTCAGTATACAGCAATTGGTGGGATAACATGTTTGTGTAGAGTGCGAGGTGGACTGGGGGTTGCGCTATGCATCTCCCAATGTCACATCGGTGTGCGACTGATGTCATAGGTCATCGCCCCCTCACATCCACCTCCAATTCTCGCACACAGGTTGCAGGGCGGACTCACCTCAGAGATGCCCTTCTTGTGCATCCGTCGGAAGAGAGTGGTCCATGAGATCTTGCGGGGGTTCTTCCTCTGCAGGAAGAGGGACTCGGTCTTGCCGTTCTGGAAGCGGAAGATCTTGCTGTCGCCGCGGATGTATAGCTTGCCCTGTTCATTCCGTCAGCACGTCTTCCCTCCATTGCGCTGTCCATCACTCCGCCGCCAAGTGTACGTGGTGTTGCATCGCGGCGGCGGGTATTGAACGTGTCGCAGGTCGTTGGGGAGGGCCGTGTGACGCACCTTGCCAGGGTAGATCTTCTGGCCGCTGAAGGAGTCGTCGTAGGTACGCATGTTGGCGGTGGTGAGGCGTTACCTGTGTGTTAGTCGTGTCGTCGGTCGCAAAGGCGAGGTTCGAATTCGCTTGATTGTGGGCAGCGGTCTCGCTAGTCTCGAACTGGCGCTGACTCAGCCATCTTGGCGCGATCCACCTTCTTGATCCTCACCCCATCAACTCGAGCTTGACAAATTCAATTCAGAAGTCTACGTCGAGAAAACAAGTCACTGGAGCATATGCGACCAACAAATCTCAACACTTAAACTAAACTCTTCTAATCACCACCGCGCTTTCAACAGCCCAGCGGGCTGTCTCCGTGCACAGACTCAAATTCAACGTGTCCAAGATCATTCAGATTCTTTTCCTGTCTGATACTGTTGAGCAGTCATTCCATTCCATTGTAAACTTCCAATCTCTTCGCAAGTGTCAACGAGATACGTAACTGGCGACTGCGTGATGCGCTTCCTCTTGCTCTTCATCGCAATTTCAATGTTTGTGAGACTATTATTCACATTGCGAAGTCTTGGCTTAACGACACTATTCATGGGTAAATGCAGACGTGATGCTGCGTTGTGATTCCAACGTTCAGTCGGCAATTTCTCTGTTGACAGCGTCCCAGAAATGGTACTATCTACGCTCTCCTACCATGTCACTTTCCTTTCTTCACAGCATCATTACCACTCACAGAACGGAGCCAAACACTCGACAGTGATCTAGACCGCATTTCAAGTTCAACATTCAGACCGTTCATCATGCTTCTAGAAGTGTCATTCAAGACTCCATCGCAGTACGTGATTCCTTCGTCGCTGATGCTCTTCACATCAGAGCATGGAGATAGCAGAAATAAATGTAGGCAGAATTTTGAGCACATACCTAAACACATCCATCCATCGCACACTTTCCTTCGAGTTACTCAGACAGTACTCCCACCCAGCCCCATACCATCCTCTCTCTGCCACTCACACCCAAAATCCATAATGAAAAACAAAGACCCAAAGACCAAGAGCAAAGCAAATCACCCAAAAGGTTCCCTCCACGAAGCCGAAACACAAGCCAAGATTTTAATTCATGCTGCGGCGTTTTGATTTCAGGACAGATGTATTGATTTTTGTATCGAATGTTCCGCTTGGAAGAGAGGATGCTACAACTCCGCTTTTGACGAATTTGTAAACTGAAAAGTGGCACCCATGTCTCTCTATCCGTAATGAAGTTCATCGAACCTTTCTCTCGCGAGCTTCTTGGATTAAGACATGCCGTGATTTTTGAGCCGTTGCGAATCCTGGGTCGCCATGTTTCTCATCGTTACGGACATAGTTGTTCACTTGACGAATGTGTTAATCGGCAGCCGATACACCTATCCCAGCAGCGTCAGCATATTTCCCCACACCACAATCCACCGTAACAAAAAACTCACATCAATCGTCCAATACGGCCTCCTCGTACCCTCCCAGTTCTTCTTATCATGCAAACCAGACGGGACATCAATCTCCTCCCACACCGTATCAAACCCCGCCTCAAACAGATCCATCTCCGCAACCTGTCATCACACATTAGCACCACTCCATCACCCACTACCACCAACATACCTTCGTATAAACATCATAGCAAATCTGCCGATCCGCACCAAGTCCATTATACCATCCAAACACGCCATCCCGCGCCAGCAAGTTGACCACATACTCGGCGAAAAACTCCCTGAGCGCAGCGTAATCCTCGGCGAACGTGTCGTAGTAAATTCCATCTAGTATGACGCCCTGCTCGACGAGCTTGGGTAAGATATCTTGCCAGCGGCCTTCGTGAATGATGACATTGGGTTTGTCGTACCAGCCTTGTTCGCGCAGGCGCTGGTGGACTTGCGGGTGCGCTTCGATGATGTGGTGCTCGGCTGGGGAGTGGGTTTGGATGGCGGTGTCGACGATGCCCATGCCGTGTCCGACGCTATGTTAAGGTTAGATTATCGAGTCACGTGTAATTCAAGACATGGATGTTAGGACGAACTTCATGACTTTGAGGCCCTTCTTAGGATTTATCGTCTCGGCGTGGCGCTGCATGATCTGCGTTTCCCAATCCATCATGACTGCGTTGTCGCTCTCGTCGAGGAGGATACCGGGCTTGTAGCGTAGCTGGCTCTTGAGGTACGCGCGGTTATCAAGCGAGACGTCGTCGAGAGTTTGGGATTCGGCGGTTTCTTGGATCTCGTTGGCTTGTTGGTCGGAGACTTTTTGCTTCTTGATTGCGGGTTGGGCATCGACATCTTCTTCTTCGTCGTCCTCCTCTTCGTCGTCAATCGTGTTGAAGCCCAGACCAAGTGCCTCCATCTTCGCAAAGAGTATTTCAGCCCGCACACCGGCTTCGACCATGATGTCGTAGATTTTCTTCTGGCCGAGGCGTAGGGCTACGCAGCCGGGTGTTTCGTCCTCTTTGTTGAGATCGTTCCAGATGCCGCCGTTTTGCAACAGGAATTCAACGGTCTGAGCAGCCTCGTCTCCCGCCTCTTTTCCGTCTTCTGCTTGGCCACATGCTGCGATTGCCGCGTGAAGAGGTGATGTTGCTACGGTCGCTGTGGGGTCTTGCACGTTGGCTGAACCGTCTTTGAGCAGCACTTTTAGTGCGGAGACGTCATGACGCTCCGCGGCGCCGATTATGCGCTTAGCGAGGAGGATGTCCTGTTCTGATATTTGCTCGGCCATGGTTGCTGTGCTGTTTGAAGTTGCGCAGATTCTCCGCACTTGTATTCAACTTTTTTTGCAAGGATGGTGAGATACCTAAGCGAGGCTAGCGGCTCACTAGTCTTTCACTCATCATTGATCAAGGTACGAAGGCGCTCGTATATCAGGACTCACCACTTGGCGCTTAGTGTGTCCTGAAGGTCAACGCAATAGAAAAGAGCACTCTTGCAAAAGTCACCAACCTGGAAGCGACGAGCAATTCCTTCATTCATACTCTATCCTACTAGTCTTCCCAGCTCAATGCCGAATATGGTCGGGATATCCCAATGCCATGTCTAACGAATAACGACAAGATACACGTGTGGTAGCAACTGTCACGCGAAACCGAGCTAGGGTCCGCTTCTGCGCCTCCCACCATAACCTTCGACAGTCTCAAGCTTGTGAGTCACTTCCGACTCCTGGAAGACCACACAAGGGCCATTCGATGTGCCATTGTACCCCTGGGCCGGTGCAGCCGCAGAACAGTTGCAGAGGTCCTTACTGTCTCTGAATATCAACTTCAGAGACTGTTCCGCCCACTGCTTCACGCGGTTGAAGTGCGCCTGGTAACCGGCTTCCAGGTCGATATAATTGCTCCTCTTGCTGCCTTGGTCCCCGAGCAGGCTCTGCCACGCGATCGACATGCCCCTGTAGGCGTCAATCTGATTCTGGACAAGGATGCGTCTTTCCCAGAAGTTGCTCTTGACCATGGACTCGACTAGGAGACGGTGGACGTCGTCACGGATCATTTGAATGATGCGGTAGAACCTACAAGGTGCAAAAGTCAGTATGGGCACAGCAAGAGAGGACGCGTGAGATCTTACATCCAGGCCCTCCTGTGGACAGTTGTACCAACAGCAGGTTCATCAGTGACTGGACTGTCGCCGTGCTCTACTGCAAGCAGGATACGATCCCACAGCTGTACTGCTAGCGTCGCGAGTGCAACAATTGTTGGCTGACAGGGCTGATTGTGGAACATTGGGTTGAGCAAAACTGTTCCGCGTGCATTTAGAATGACGACCATGTCGGCGCTGCTCAACATGGTCCTGGGCAGACTGAGCATGACCTTTTCGACATTTTGTCGAGCCACAGCCCCGGCGGCGTCGTCTGATGCGGCTGGAATCTCTGGCTTGGTTTTTCCAAAGCGCAGGAAAGACATACTGAACCGGCGTTTCGTGGGTGCTTGTGTGATCAACCCAGGCAGTGGTGGAATTACGCGCACTTCAGATCGACTAGCCAAAAGTCAGTGAGGATATCCAGGAGACACGTTGAGGATCGGTACCGCAGGAGATAAGGTCGAACGCCATAGACATCGTGTACAATTTTGGTGACCTCTTTGCACGTGTAGCCCAAGACGTTTCCTTTCATGAATCCTGAGTCGCTCTGGATATCGCCATGAGCCGAATAGCGCTTGTATCTGAAGCCTTGCCGATCGAACGCGGGTGTGAAGGAATAAGAACTGAAGTCTTCGAGTATTTCAAGTCGTTGTCCTGCTCTCTTCTCCCAGGCGACACGAAGTTCAGTGTTGGCAAAGGTAACGCGCCGTTGCGGCCGATTTGCATTTACTTGTGGTGGGCGGGCAAATACAGACAGTGGGCGGGCGGTTGCAGGCGCCGCAGACGCAGACGCAGACGCAGACGCAGCCGACCGCCTAGACGAAACCGAAACAACGCTGCGTGTCCGGACTTCTCTATAACGCGACGGTGTCTTCCCGCTGGTCCCCAATAGATTGGGGTCCGACTGGCGACGCATGGCGACTGCGAAGCGGAGCGATAGTGATGCGATAGGTGGTGCTGGATAACGACGTGGTGATATTAATGGACGAAGTAGTGTGTAGCGAATAATGGTGATGTACGACGGACATCCTCGTCTCGACATCTGGAGAGAAGCACGATGATGACTATGTCGCGCTTGCTTTGGTCGCATAGCGCATGCATGTTCAGGAATAGTGCTTCCTGAATAGATTCGAAGTGGAAGGCAGGCACAAGAGGAAAAGTTCAAACACTACTGGAAGGCACCAAAATGCTTTGAATTGATAATAAAAAATAAGCCTTCTCTTGATATGCACAGCAACGCCAGGACCATCCCATACATAGAACTAAAAAGATCATACAGTAGCAGTAATAGAGGAACAGCCTGCATAGCCCAACAAGAAAGCGTGAAGACCAACTTGCCAGAAAGAGCCATGCGCCACACATGCACGCGTAGATGCAGAAACTGGTGTGGTGGTAACATATATACAACCGCCTCAAAATTGACCTCTTACGACACCATCCACCACGCGCCCACAAGAATGGCAACCAGCACAACCAGCGTCAAGATACTAGCTCCCGCCTTGTCGCCGGTAGTGATGGAGTTGAACGTGATGGGCTTATCCGGGGCGTCGGCGCCAGCATCGGGGTTGCTGACGGAGAGACCACCCTTTGCTTGTGTCGCGGGGCCGGGCGCAGATGTGTACAGCAAGCTCTGGACGATTTCCATGGCGGCCATTTGCTCGCCGACGCCGAAACTGCCGTCGTTCTTGCCATCGTCGACCCAGCGGAGACCGCAGGATACTTGGTCCGTGCCGCCGATGCACTGTTTGGCGGCGGCTTGGGCAGAGGCTTTGAGGAGCGGGTCGAGCTTGGTCCGTGTAAAGGGTGCGACGATGGCGGTGTATCCCATCCAGCGGGCGAGGTAGGCCTTGAAGGAGCGCTGGTCGACGTCGCACTTGCCGTTGTTCTCGCAGGCGACCTCGATCATGACGTTGTTGTTGAAGAAGACGCCGGCAGCGTCGATGATCTGGTTAAGACGGCCTGCCCAGAGGTCATTTTGTGTCTGGTGCGAGTTAGTGACTGTTTTTCATGATGGACGAGAGTGCTACTTACCACATTCCACATGGCTGCGGCACCGGCCATGTGCACGCCGGCGTTGTAGGTCCATTGGATCTTCTGCAGGTCAGTGCAGTTCGTCTTGTCGTCGGTTCCGTCGTAGTAGTGGTAGTCGGGCGTCATAAGTCCGACCGCCAGCTCCCACTCCCATGCCTTCTCGGCCCAGTCGGCATATGTGTCGTTTCCGAGGTACTTGTACAGGCGTGCGGCGATGTTGAAGAAGCAGCCGTTGGAGATGGTATTTTTGTAGTTGTATCCGTTGTTGAAGGTGAAAATCTGCCACTTCAGTCCTCCTCCGCATGTCGCCTGGTCCCAACGCTTGTACTGAGTGTTGAAGACGGCCTGTGCGAGCGACAGCCACGAGGGCTTTCCGTTGCCCAGGTCAGGCAGCTTGTTCTCGGCGGCCGACATGGCAGCCATCCCCCAGAAGGCCTGATCGTCGTTTCCGAGCGTCTTTGTCTGGTTTGGCGGCATGAAGGCGCTGTAGTCTCCGATCTGGTGCTCCATGGCCTGGGCGGTAATTTTGTTGTACTGGTCGTCGCCGGTGTAGTACCAGTAGTCGATGAAGGCGTTGAACATGGCGCCGCATTCCCACCAGTAGTATGGGTCGGGCAAGTTGCCCGGTGTGTCGCCTGGTTTGTCGCCGGTGTAGTAATTCCTCAGGTTCACGGAGAGGGCCTTTGCGGCCTGTTTAATTGAGGCTGCGTGCGTTAGTATGGGACATGCGCATAGTTCATAGGCGCGGAGCCGTACCGGGCGAATTGATGTCCAGCTGAATAGCGCCTGCGCCGTTCAGCAGCAGGCTTGAGGCCCCGAGGGCCCCGAGCGCCGAAGAGAACTTCATGGTGTGTATGTATGTATTAGAGAGCCAGCGTGTATGCGACGGCTCAAGTCAAGCACCGGGCCTGGGGTCGCAGTGTTGGAAATCGTGGTAGAGTATGTCGCTAGCGCAGTGGAGGAGCGTCGCAATGGTTGACGTAGGGTGCGAAACGAGCGAAGGGTCCGGGAGAGGAAAGGGTCTTGGGGCAGCGGGCGGGAAGGCGCGGGACTGGCGATTAAGAACGGCGGTGCAGTTCAACGAGCGTGTGCGAGGGTCACGGTGGGCGGTGGATGTAGTGAAGGAGAGTTGGTATGGTACTGATCGCCCGTTCAGGAGACTCTCAGGCGCTGGCTCGGAACCGGTGGAGTTTAGGTCGAGGTGCCAGGCCTGGGGACACCTTGGCGCGCCCATCACCCAATGTCACCCAATGAATAATGGATGCGTCTGCAAACGGGCATTGGCTGTGTTACAGGAGCCACATGGAGCATGTTGCTAGTCTTCGGAAGGCACATATCCATGTTGTATTTCTGTTATTTCACGCCGTGCGCCCACACCCACGCGTCCTGATGCGCAAACTGTCGCAGTCTTCAGGCACCGCTGGGATCTGCTGGAGGAAATGCGGCGAGTGCAAGCACAATACGGGCTGCGTCAGCGTGCGCCCGCCAACGGTCTAATTTCAGCAAGCCCGCCGCCATGTCTTTGTTGCCCAGGGCACGTCGCCACGCCAGCTGTCGTAATCGCCTGGGCGCTGCTGCGGAGAGAAGGATCACGTGCGAGGCTGTGCGAGGACGGGCGAGGCGAACAGTCGACCGTGAATAAAAGTCATAGATATCCAAATCGTGGGCGTGATTCAAGAAACTATTGACCAGCGTGCTCACCGTGACGTTGTTCCCTTCACACACCAACGAATCGCAGTTTCACAGCCGTATCTGGAAACGAACCACGTTCCAAGACCGTGCCCTCATCATCTTCTGCTCAGCACAACCGCAGACAACCACTCACCACTCAACAACCTCACTACCAGCAAGCCTACACCGCCCACCACACCCTTCGCACGCCTCTACACACTCCGTACACCATCACTACATCCGCCATGGCCAACCACGAGCAGCCGTACGACCCATACATTCCCGCCGCTGGTGCAGGCGGCCAGCAGGGCGCTCCGGGCCAGAATGGCAACCAGCGCACTGCCGCCCTCCAAGCGGTACGTCTTTGCCTTTCTCTACATATTGCGCAGAATGCAGCCTGTGTCGCAGACCGCAGCGCATCGCAGTCGTGGTCCAGCGCCAGTAGCTGAGCTAAGCGGAGCTGAGCCTCGGACTGCGCTCAACAGAAGAAGAAGTCTTCAGTGTGTTCTCAGACCTACCTGAACCTCTTCGACTAGCTGCGACACTGCGAAAGCTCTATTCAGACCGCATCTTGAAATCTGCCTCGAGTGACGTATGCTGACCCTCCCAGGAAATCGACAGCACCGTCGGCATCATGCGCGACAACATCAACAAGGTCTCCGAGCGCGGCGCCCGCCTCGACTCGCTGCAGGACAAGACCGACAACCTCGCCGTCTCGGCCCAGGGCTTCCGACGGGGCGCCAACCGCGTGCGCAAGCAGATGTGGTGGAAGGACATGAAGATGCGCATGTGCCTGATTGTCGGCATCATCATCCTGCTCCTCGTCATTATTGTTCCCTCTGGTATGAGTTCCCTATTGTCACTTGAGACTGAGTATGGGAGCTGACATGATGACAGTCGTTTACTCGCAAAAGAAGAACTAGAGAGCGCTGGATAGCTTAACTAGCGCAATCGTTGCTACGAAATATATGCCTACATGTCCACCTCACTACCACCCACTACCACCACACCACACCACACCCTCATATTAATTACGCGGAGGAGAGCGGGAGTTGCATAGCCACATGGAGGGAGGCGGTGGTTACGAATCTGCGGTGTGCTTCCCAGCGATACTGGTTCGTGTGGGATGCACGTCTACGGCGAACTGGGAGCGATGGAATGGTCTTTTTCTTGTCTTTCTTTGCATTCGATCGGTCGGCCTGTAGCGATGCGGAAGGACTCTACCTCAGCGACGATACCTCGAGAGCCTAGTGCAGGCATGACTGCTAGATACAGGAATGGAGTTGTTGAATGATATCTGACGTCTTGTTCATTAATCAGTGCCTGTACCACCTACTTCAGCGTTGCTCGAGTGAGTCTCTGCTGTGAGTTTGGAGCTTTTGTTGATGTACGCTGCTGCATACGCAGAGCTATAGTGGGTCTTAATGCACGGCGCGGCTGCGAACCATCATCCTTCGCTTTGGCTCAAGAGCAAAAGATGAGTCTTGCAATAGAACAGGGTCACGTTCTACGCCTTTTAATCCATGATAAACTACTCCTAACTTAGCTTTAATTCACTTGCGCATTCTTCACCAAGGATTTGACCAACTCGGACTGTACCGAGCAAACACAGCAGAGCACCAGACACAGGCATTATGGGTAAAGATAGAATTGACACATGACATCGTTGTGCAGGCTGTACGAGACTTTCCCAGGTCATACGAGCAAAGAGCTCGATCAGATAACAGGCAAAAATGGCTATCAGTAGGCGAAATTCACGAGATATGCGGGTGAAGCCAATCAATGCAGAGTACCCCAGGGATTATCGCGCCACTTGCGGGACATTGTGCTGGATGGAGCGTTATCGGCGCAAACAGAATTTTGTAGCTGCATCGTCATTTCTTTGGGTGTCGCGGTTGCTGCCAGTACTAGTACACATAAACGGTGACTGTAGTCTGGTCTTTGACTCTTCTCTGCCACAACAGCACCATACGCCCCAATTGACTCCGCCTGTAACGCCCTGAGAAGCAGTCAAGTGCCCCGCCGGCGAGATCCCCCACCATGCAACGCGTCGTACGTGCTGGTGCTCGTGTGGCAGCACGCTCGTCCCGCCAAATACTCGCAGCCGGCACCTCATCATCCTTCCCACGGGCCCTCGTCGCCAGCACCACCCCGAGCCGCCTATACACGTCCTCGGGCGACGGCAAGAAGTCGTCCATCTACGCCGCCTTCCTCAACCTGCTCGCCAGCGCCAGTTCCCGCCGCGAAGTCGACCAGTACCTCGGCCAGTTCCGCTCCGTCTCCCCACACCAGTTCGCTGTAGTCAAGGTCGGAGGGGCAATCCTGACCGACCACCTCCAGGAGCTATGCTTCGCCCTGCAGCAGCTGCACGCCATTGGGCTGTACCCCATCATCGTCCATGGCGCGGGGCCGCAGATGAACCAGACGCTGCTGGATTCTGGCGTGGAGCCCGACTTCATTGACGGCATACGCGTCACCGACAAGAAGACGCTGGGCATCGCGCGCAAGCTGTTCCTCGAGGCGAACATGGACCTGGTCATGACGCTGAAGAGGGATTGGGGCGTGCCTGCCCGTCCCATCACGGCGGGCGCGCTGCAGGCAGACTACCTCGACAAGGACAAGTGGAAGTACGTGGGGAAAATCAACGAGATCAACCCCAGGCCGATCATGGATGCGCTGGAGAACAACGAGCTGCCTATCCTGTGCTCAATGGCTGAGACGGTGGACGGCCAGATCTTGAACGTCAACGCCGACGTGGTTGCGGCAGCCCTGGCACGCAAATTCGAGCCGTTGAAGGTCATCTACCTGTCTGAGGCGGGTGGACTGTTCAACAAGGAGACCGGCAAGCTCATCTCACACATCAATCTCGAGGCTGAATACGACTCATACATGTCGAAGGAATGGGTCCGGTACGGCTTGAAGCTCAAGATTGTCGAGGCAAAGCAGCTGCTGGACGGCCTACCGAAAACGTCGAGCGTCGCCATTACACACCCGCAGAACCTCGGAAAGGAGCTGTTCACACATACGGGAGGCGGCACGCTCATCAGGAATGGTGGAAGCGTCAACGAGGTCTCGAGCTTCGAGAACCTGGATATTCCAGCACTGTCTGAAGCGCTCGCTAGAGATCGGGGAGGTGCTGAGGCATCCGACGCTGTCAACAAGTACCTCGAGAATCTAAAGAGCCGCCCATTCGAGGTCTTTTCCGACGACTCAATGGGCGTTGTGGCCGTCGTATACCCCCCATCAAAGGACGGCGAGTTCGCACAGCTGTCGACATTCAGCACTACGAAAGAAGCTTTCCGCACAAACAAGAGCGATCTCGTCATCGAGAGCATTAAGCAGAAATACCCCAAGATGTATTGGATCGTTGAGAGCCAGGAACCGAACTTGGTGAAGTGGTTCTTGGAGAAGACAGACGGCTTCCTCCGTCGGAACAACGAGGTCTTTTGCTGGTGGGGAAATGCAGAGTCGAAGGAGATTTTCTCGCTGCTTGAGAGCTACTCTACTGAGGGACGTAGCATGTTGAAGGACAGCCTAGATGCCCAGTTCAGGAGGGCAGCCGACTTCGCTTCGAGTTTGAAGCAGGGCCAGCAAACTCGCGCTTACTCCACAACATCACGAGTGATGGTTTCATCGAAACGACCTGTTGCTAGCCAAAGCAAGATCGCTTCAACAGCGCGGTCCTTCTCCACATCTGTTCGACGATCCGAAGAGACTACCAACCCCAACCCACCATACGGCATCAAGTTCAAGAGCAGAGACTACCCGGCCAAGGTCGCCCTGATAGGTGCGCGAGGATACACAGGACAAGCTTTGATCGAGCTCCTCAACAAGCACCCGAACATGGATCTGCGCCACGTGTCATCCCGGGAACTTTCTGGCAAGAAGCTCGAGGGTTACACCAAGCGCAACATCACCTATGAGAACTTATCACCGGAAGACGTCAAACGTATGGCAGAGAAGGGCGAAGTAGACTGCTGGGTTATGGCTCTCCCCAATGGCGTATGCAAGCCCTTCGTCGACGCTATCAACGAGTCCGGCAAATCTGACGCCACTATCATCGACCTCTCCGCCGATTACCGCTTCGACGACACCTGGACCTACGGCCTGCCCGAGCTAATTGACCGCCGCAAACTCGCAGACGCCAAGCGGATAGCAAACCCAGGCTGCTACGCAACCGCCGCACAACTCGGCATCGCGCCTCTTCTCGAATTTATCGGCGGGCAGCCCACTGTCTTTGGTGTGTCGGGCTACTCTGGCGCAGGCACGAAGCCCAGCCCCAAGAACGACGTCAAGAACCTCGAGAACAACCTCATTCCGTACAGCTTGACGGACCACATCCACGAAAAGGAGATCTCCAGGCAACTAGGCACCGACGTGGCTTTCATCCCCCACGTCGCTGTGTGGTTCCAAGGCATTCATGTAAGTTCTCCCAACCTGTCCACATTTGAATTCCTTTGGCGCTGCCTCTGAACAAGGCAATAACCTAACGCATACAAACAGCACACCATCTCCATCCCCCTCAACCGCACCATGACATCCCGCGACATCCGCAACATCTACCAAGACCGCTACGCCGGCGAGAAGCTCGTCAAAATCACGGGTGAATCCCCGCTAGTCAAGAACATCAGTGGCAAGCACGGTGTCGAGATTGGTGGTTTCGCAGTACACAGCTCGGGCAAGCGCGTTGTTGTTAACGCGACGATTGATAATTTGCTAAAGGGGGCTGCGACGCAGTGTCTGCAGAATATGAATCTTGCGTTGGGGTATGGGGAGTATGAGGGGATTCCGTATTAGGGTGGATGGGAGAGGGGAGGGAAGAGGGTGGATGGGGAGTTTTTGGGGTGGAGTTTTGTGTGCGTGTGTGTGTGTGGTTTTGTATATAGGGTATCTTTCTTGCGGGAGATGAGGAATTAAGAGAGTCTGTGTGTTGGGATTGAGTGCGTGAAGACAAGTGAGCTCGTGTAACAGTTTGATGAGTGATTGAGCGTGATGATGGCGACTGGACTGCATTTCCTTTGCGCATGCAGTGTACGTGAACCTCTCTTAATGACATACTTCACGTACCATCCCATCCATCGTCCTCTTCACATAGTATTCTTGATCGTCACTATCAGGCAAGCACACCTGACTCGCTAGCAGCATCTTCAGCCTCGCCGAAGCCTGGGTCGTGGTACGCCTATTCCCCACCTGCACTCGGCCACGACACGACGTCACTGGCACATGGATATCACTGGTTTAATTATAGGTGGAGGATGTGCATGCTGCACCGTTAGCCTTGGACTTGGAGATAGTGTAGAGATGCCCATGACGTGGTGAGATTGTCTTGGTGCCAATGTCAAGGTTACGGTTGGTGATGGTTCTGTGCCAGACGCGCCGCATTCAGATAGATTGTACGCAGATGGCGCGGTGGAGCTCAGGGGCGGGATACGTATGTATATGGCACGGGGAGAGTCTGGGGCGTGGCGGGACTTAGGTGTATGTATATACACGGCACCGTGAGGTGAGAGTGTACATTTGGACGCATGTACACGGCACGCTGAAATTCTGGCACAGCGAGGCTCATTCGTATGTGTGTAGATACACAAGGAACCCTTGGAAACCAGAGGTTGAGCGAGTTTATGGCATGGTGGATGTTATTGACGTATATGTTGGTGGCATTGTAGGACTGCGCCAAAAAAAAAACGTACTGCGAAACCACGGCACAGCGTAACTCACTCATATGTATACCCGATGCCTTATCACATCAATTCAACAACGTGACTGTAAGTGTACTGTGCCGCAACGACACCGTCTAGCGTAGTGTCCTTTCACGAACCGAGACGCGGCATTTCGTTTCATATTTGCACGTGGCTCGGGATTCGGGGATCAAGAGTGAGGCATCTGGATCCGGGTGTAGTGGCCGGATATACGGGTTGACGAATTAGAGAAAAGTTGTAGATATGGTATGGTTTGCGGGTGGTGATTGTCTTTGTTATGTGTTGGAGGTAGTTGTGGAAGTGGGAGGTGTGAGCATGTGAAGGAAGTGATTTAGGCTCACAACCTGGTCGACAGTGTGATTTTGGAATGCGATCTTCGTCCTACTATAGTATGCGCTTGGTGTAGATTGATCGTAGTAAGTGACAAACGGTAGGCAATAAGTAACGAACTACTTTGTGCATGAGTATTGATCGTACATGTCCGGCACCATGATAGACAGAGGATGCTGGAAGTACCAAGCATGGTCTGGACTAACGCAAAGTCTCCAAAGCTCGGGGTGTATGCTTATGAAACGATACACCGAGGCAAAAGAGAGTCTTCTTGGTACTCATCAGATAGAGTGAAGGGTTGTAAGCATCCCGAGTTAATGGCCGTGGCCAGTGCGGCTGGTTAGTACCTGATGCTCCAACCCGAGTCGTTTGGGAGCGAGACTGGCGCGTTGGCTGACCATTCGGATAGGTCGCTTCGCGAGAGAGTAAAGGAGTTGCGCAAACGCCTTTTGAGTTCACAAAGAGATGACAGCTGAGAATAGTCGTGTGTGACAAAGACTTGGGCTGTCTCGCGACTCGAAGGCGTCTAGGAGTGCTCTGTCACATCGCAGCGAATGATTGACCGCGGTGAAGAGATTGGGACGACAGCTGTTGTGGCAATGAGATCCCATACTTCATTGACCAACACCCCAAAGCTTTTCCTCAGACGAAAAGTGTAACTGAAGCTGGAGAGCATGATAATGCTCCGGAGAATGACGTACAATCGAATAACGCGCACCAATCAGAAGGTGATCGCGGCTGGGAGACATTTTCACTGCTGTATCGCCAGCCTCAACGTCATGTTACGACAGCTAAAGCGAGGAAGACGAGACGCCCTAAAGATCGTCACTGATCATCGCTTGCTCTGCGGCACAGCCATGGTTCAACGCTCTGCCGCAAACAGACATATAAACGTTAATCTTGAAACAAAAGAGGCATGCCTCCAGAGAAACGGCGTGGAGTGGAGAAGTCGGCGTCTTGTTGGTGGGGTGGGAGCAGGGGTTGGCCCAAGAGCGTGGCTAAGCACATGCCCAAAATAGGTTAAGGACAGTCCCTCGCGGCTTCCCTGTCAACTGCCTGTATGTCGCGGGGTCCGAAAGACCAACCATCAACACGGTTGCACTGCGCCCGGCAGCATTGAGTGTTGGTAGAGGCCTCGCCGCGCCGAGCGATGCATGATTTGCGTTGCGGCGGGAGAGTGCGAAATGTGAATATACAGTAGGTCGCGGAATTTCGCATTGTCATGTCGTGTTCTCGTTCTTGTTCTCGCTCGTCCATGTCGTCTGTCGTACAACCACGGACTTGATCATCCATCTCAAGTCAGCCCAGCGCGGATAGCTCCCTGGCCCCAGGCGCCACATTGCGACTATTCGCTAGCCGCCCCGTAAGCTGCGGGCCCTACTGACTACGGGAGGCAGTGGGTACTGCTATTTTGGCATCGGACTCTGTAAAAGAGTTCACTGCCACCATGTCCACGCCGGTTTGCCAGATCCCCACCGACCTAGCTGCATCAAAGCATTCCTCTTTCCAACACTTCGTACTGCTACAAACCTCCGATCGTTCATGCATTTTGGATTCTTCACCACAACAAGAGCCGGAAATCAACTTGACCAGACTTGAGAAGTCGACACAGAGTTCTCCAGGGAATGCACTTTTGGCTACGGGCAAGAGGAGGATGGCTTCACTGAGAACCAAGGGTAACAAGAAGTCGGGAACTATTCTGCACGCGGTTCCGGAGACGACAACGGATGGCACGGCTCTCCTCAATGGTCAACAAGACACAGTAACGCACGCCTGCCAAGAGGTCAGCAGCAGAGGACAAAGCTCGTTGAGCAACTATTCCTCCTCATTCTCGCCATCTGGCTATGAGTTGCCCAAGTCACGGTCACACAGCAGGAATTCAAGCGTAACGTCACCAATCAAGCCCAATCCGGTAGAGCTGAGGTCTGTTCTTAGCAACACTTCATTGAAGAGTGCGATTGGTGTCTATAAGCACGGCAAGATTCAGTGGCGTCAAAGCAGACAGTCTCGAACAGAGAGTGATACAAAGAGAAGAGATAGCACTTCGAGGCCAAACATCCGCGTCATCATTCCCAGCGAGCGCCCTCTTCCCACTGTCCCCATCATGTCTCAACCTTGCGCAAATCACATCGTCACAGCAGCCCGCCATATCGACAACGTCCACGACATCTCGCCTCCATCTGCAGGTACAAAGATGATTATGCGGAACTCTGTTGTGTCGCCGCTCAACCAGGCGCATCCGGTTCCCTTTGGTCAATTCCAGCGATCAATGAGCCGTGTCATGCGCAAATCATCAGCCCGGACTCCTAAGAAGTGCCATCATCAATCGAAGCCAAGCACATCATCGATCGACTCGCACGACAGCGACTCTGCCTCGACATACAGCAATCAATCGTCGGAGACCAGTATCGAAGACGAAAGCCCGGCACCGAAAACAAAGATCACGCGGCACTACAGCGTGTTGAACCCCATTGCTGCCGGCGTGTTCGAAACATCTCCAGAAGCTTACGCTAAACCGCCACCGAACTTCCCACCACGTCGGTATGCGCATCACCCGCCAGTTGAGCAAGACCGACCTTTCGAGCCTACGTGCTTGATTCCACGGATACGGAACGCATCAGGAAGAATTTCTCGTCAGCCGACCTTGAAGCGCAAATCTACCGCACGCCCTGACCGCCGGCGGAGTCTCGCAAGTACTAAGGGTGTCATTGACGATGCGATCAACCGCACTTCGCTGAGACAAATTTCGAACCCCTTCCACATGAATAGTCCTACAATGAGCGAGGCAGCGCATGATCTCGAGAAGCACCTGACCTCCATGGCCGAAGATGCTGAGTCTACACCGAAGAGTGATGAGAATGAAGCAAACACACCTTCATCAACGGACAGCAGCTATCTCGACTGGCATGAGCGACTGGCGCATAAGGAGTCGAGAGAAACCATTGGTCTGTTGCGTCAAGACTCCACTACAATCTACAGATCGTCTATGGCACCTCCGGTCGTACCTCGCAAGTCCAGCAAGCGGCAGTCAGCAGCGGTCACCGAGGCTTTCCGACTGTCTCGCGTGCCCGGCAACCACATCGCATCTCAAATCGAGCGGAGTCCTGCCCAAGTACGAAGCCCAAGATTAACAATCACGATTCCTGAGTACAGTCACGATGTCATCAAACCCACGACCCCGCCCGTTCCGATCAAGTCAAAGTCAAAGCAAGCTAAGCGGATCATCACGCCTACTTGTGCTGAAGGCTCGATTCTTGCCATCCTGCGCAGCGTGGATCACTTGACCGATCTTTTCGCGACTGCCGTGGTGAACCGAGGGTTCTACTGGGTGTTCAAGCGCAATGAGCTTGATCTCATCAAGTCGACCCTCAGGAAGATGTCGCCGCCTGCTTGGGAATTTAGAGAAATTGCGTTCCCGGGCCACGACCTGCTTCACGACGAGGACTTGGAGATGACGCGTCCGCAAGAGGAGTACACACCGGGCACGTACACGCAGCTTCTGAAACAGGACATCGCTACGATCAAAGCGATCAAAATGCTGATCAAGGAGAAATGCCAGACACTTGTCCGACCCGAAATCGCAACTGCTTTGGTTAGTGATGATATCAAGGAAACGTCGAGGATCGACGATGCTCTCTGGCGCATCTGGACTTTCTGCAAGATTTTTGGCTCTGGCAAGGGTCGTGAGGAGGACATCACCGCTCAACAGGACTGGCTGAGGGGAGGTCTTCTGGTCCATCAAAAGACATGCACCTTCAGCATTGTGAGCACCGACTACATGAATGAAACACTGACTAGCGCTCCGGATTGCTTCGCGAAGGGAAACGAAGGCGGACTCTCGGCCGAACAGCTCTTCGACATGATGGAGCTCTGGACCTGCCTGGGGGTGCTCCTCCAAGGTCTCTCAGGCCGCACAGCCCAAGCGCGCGAATACGGCATCTACGACCACACCGATATTCGAGGCGGAGACATTGACGGCGAGGAGCGGATGCTCGGTACGTACATCTTACCATTGACAACATAGAGACCGCTAACGCAACCAGATGAATGGTGCTGCTACCTCCAAACCTTCGGCCTCTCCACCGTGCTCTCCCTCAACGGCCCCTGCCGCCAAATGAACGCCACGCCCTTCAAAGTCGCGTGCCAACACGGATGGAACAAGTGGACTCCGCCCGCCTTCGGTGGCACACGTCGAACATTCCTCAAAGAAGCAGCTTCGCGCGTCTACGAAGACAAGATCGCACACACCTACGCCACCACCTCGACCCGCGACATCCAGCGCCAAATCAGCAAAGCGCGCCAACAACAGTACGTCGCCGAGCTGCGCGAGCGCCGAAACGACAACCTCGAGCTCCCCGTCATCCGCATGTCCCAAGAGCGCCCCATGAGCGAATGGTCTACCGTAATCGGCAACCTGACACGTCCCCGCTCATCAAGACGCCCAAGCGGCAGCGACATCGCGTCCAACGTGCCTACCATGCGCTCAGCCCTCGCCCAAGAACTCACCGCCTCGATCGCCGAACTCCCAGCCACACCACCCGCATCTCCACCACGCCGCATCGTCGCTCAACCCCTCCTTCCCTCCCCACCACCCTCAACCGTCCCATCCGTCCGCGACCGCAGTAGCATCGCAACAATGAGCATGCCGCCCATCTGCGAAAACTCCACGTACCGCGCATCCATCCCACGTATGCCCTCGCTCTCATGCCACCCCGCGTTCCGGCACCAGCAGCCGTCGCCGCCCATGCAGCACCCCACGCAGCGCGAGATCCTGGCGTCGCAGCCTTACGAGAACACGGCTGAGAAGGCGATTTACCGCATCGTGGAGATGGGGTTTACGGCGGAGCAGGCGAAAGAGGCGTTGAGGATGACGGATTTGGGGGATGGGTTGAGGGTTGATCGGGCGGTGGAGATGTTGATTTGTAGGGAGGTGGGTGTGGAGAGGGGGGCGAGGACTGGGTATGTTTGAGGAGTGAGAGAGGAGAGGGGCAGGAGTGTTTCTTATGTTTGAACTCAGTGTGAGCGTCGTATTTTGATACCCAACAGTCGCTAAGCTTTTTCTTTTGGTCTTGTAAGTGGTAGCGTATGCATAGTAGACACGGGGAATTGAGAGATTGTGATCGAGTATCTTGCTAAACGAACATTGACTAATAATGCAATGTGCTGTGGTTGTCAGCACAAAAATAATTCCAGAAATATACAGCGCTTTGAATCCACAACTCAGGGTATATCAATTCATCGTACACATGTGCCTACATACCTACAAGCCCCTTCCTCTCATGATTCTTCTTTTCTACCCCGCCACAGGCGTCAAATGCCCATCCTTATCATACCTCGCCTTGAAAAACGTATAACTCAGCGTAATCGTCTCAATGCCCTTCATATTAATATCATTGGCAAACTCCGGGTCAATGTAAAAGAAAACAGGCATATCCACCGTCTCCCCCGCATTCAGCCTCTGCTCTTCAAAGCAAAAGCACTGTATCTTGCTGAAGTACGGCGCCACTTGGCCGGGCGTGACACTATATGTGGCTACGCCGATGATGTCTTCGGAAGATTTGTTGGTCGCGGTGTAGAATGCTAGCGCCGTCTCGCCAGGCAGGACACGGACTTCGCGTTGCTGAGGGGTGAATTTCCACGGCAGCACGTCGGATACGGAGCCATTGAAGGTTATGCGCAAGCGCGGATGGTGCTCGACGGGGCGCAGGCGCTCGGAGGGGTCGCGCGTGTCGTCGCCGTGGGCGGCAGATTTGATGGGTTGGCCGCCCCAGCCAGTTTGCTGGCAGATCATCTTGTACCTACGAAGTCAGTGCATGTCCCACATGCAGTTCGTACAGGGAGCTCTCTTACATTGGCACGGAGCCGTATGTTATCGCGACGAAGCCGACTATCACGCTGTACACGTAGTTGCTGCTTCCATCAGTCAACCAATACTACAAAGGGAGAAGAGGGACTGCGCACGCAACTGTCCTGTTCTTCTGCTTGTATCTCCCGTGCATCTGGTCCATTGTGGGTACATGGCTTTGCCGCGTCTCTTTCGTGCTATTGAGCCATCTCCGTGCTGGTGTGAAGGTATTCCGCGTTGGTGGTAGGCGTGCCAGCGATCTTGAACATGATGCGCATGTCCAGTTATTCAATACGCGTAGCGATTGGTGTCTTATGGGCAATGCGACAGACATTTAGGGCAGTTTGGGCGGTTTGTGGAGGAGATTTGGTGGAATGATGAGTTCATGAGTTTCGCCGCGGGAGTTTTCCGTTTCGGGACGCTGTCGGACCCTGGATTTGGGGACAAGGAATTGATCGATCTTGGGCTTCGAGTCTACACTTCACTCACTTTGTACTGCTTTGCGCATTTTCTCTCATATCATACAGATATCGTACTTCATCACCCGCTCAAACACCAACGTTATCAGCATGGAAGAGGCTCTCTGCGGCGTCTGCCAGACCGCGCCCAAGAAATACAAATGCCCAACATGCGCCCTACCATAGTCCGTCTCACCCCTCGTATTCTCTCTCTTCCCTTCTGAATCCCGTACTCACATCTCCAGCTGCTCCCTCCAATGCTTCAAAACGCACAAAGCCACCCACTCAGACACCGCCTCAACGCCCAAACCCAGCATATCCACCGAACCAATCCTCCCAACACCACCCCCACCCGCGCCCGTCCCGCGCTACCTCAAGAAGAAGACCGAATTCTCTGTCCTCGCAACCAACCCAAAGTTCAAAGACATCATCAAGGCGTATCCAACGCTATTACCGACACTACAGCGCGTATATGCTGCGACTATTCAGCCTGACCCTGAGGACGAGAGAAGGCGTAGGATGGCTAGGGACAATTTTAGAGATAGTCGTGGGTCGAGAGGGAGGGGGAGGGGAAGGGGGTGGGGAAGAGGTGGGTTTGGGTCTGGGTTTGGTGATAGGGGACGGGGAGATAACTGGACGCAGAAGAAGGGCGATGCGGATGGGATGAGGTTGTTGAAGGGTTTGAGGGATGGGGAGATGGGGGATAGGGAGAAGGAGGGTATGTTGGCGTTTGTGCAGCTTGTTGACGAGGTCTTTGGTGGGAAAGAGGAGGGAGGGTGAGGAGCTCTGTGGGCTGGCCATCACGTTGCACCGAGGAAAGACAAGGCACATCACCACGCCAAGCGGAAGTGTTGACGGCATCAACAGTGGTTAAGCATGGCTAAAAGCGAGCCGAAGAGCATGTTGGTGGGTCGTGTGTTTCATGCAAGAGTATAAGAGAAGCGTAAGCCGAGAAAGCTGTACAGAAGAAGGTCAATCGTTGATCTATGAGAGCATCTTGCTGGATCAAACTGATTTATCGTGTTGTCCAGAAGGTCATTCTGGGAAGATAAGAAAGGATAATCAAAGGTCGTGCGCGCTGCGTGAAGCGCCCCATTGCTTGGACCCTAAAGAGCGAACCCCAGATGAGAAGAACTGAAAAACCCCGATTACTGAGTACTGAGCTCATGCTGAAAAAACGAAAATCCACCATGGATTGCTCTTTGAAAATGAAGGGGAAGTCCGAAGAATTTTACGGAAATGTCGCGCTTGCGAAGACGGGTAGATGACGAATATGTGTGTGGAAACGATTGTTGTGCTAGGTGGAACCGCGGTACGATTGTCGTATTACGACGACATTGCGTGCAAGCCGAGGAAATGATTTAGACGACTTTGACCTACGTATTTCAGCATGGACGAGGAACAAGAAATCATGAAGTACATACCGTCTCCCACTGTGTCCAGACGTCTTTGTGCGCATGGCGCTTGAGAATCTCCTTGACGTTGCTTGCGATACCAAAGTCCGTATAGCACGCAGGGACATTGATATATTGACGAGATCTATACACGCTCCCGGTCTTGCAACCGTCAGGCATGTGGCCAACGTAGGATTTGCCCAAGTCTTTGAGGCTCATCCTGTATGCCTTGACGCTACGGTGCATCGCGAACTCCGTGCCAGGAAGCGGGTATAGCTCAGTAGCTTGAAGACCTTTCATGATGATGCCCACTTGGTTCAAAGGGCACATGATTTTCTGGCGTTTGCTTCCCTTGTCCAGCATGAGGGTGGTAGCCAAGGATGTCTTGCATGTCTGGAGGATTTCTCGAAGCATAATGTTGCGTGCGTTCTCGACCTAAGCTGCGTAACAACGTCAGCTCAACAACACGCTCAAAGCATAAAGCAGCCAAGACAACTTACCATGGATGCCTGAAGGGAAGTCTGCTCGGATGCGCACTCTCTCTGCATTGCTCGTCGAGTAGTAGTACAAGCTTTTCTCAACACCCGTCTCATGGCAAGGCAGTTGAGAAGATACTCGTAGTCTGCTACGTATCCGAAGATACGCGTAATGAGTATGAAATCTTGAAGATCGGTGTGAGCCGGACAGGCCATTCCACTGCCACGAAAGTGTTCTAGCCACTTCTTCATGTCAATGGCAACGCACCACAGCCTTCGAAGGTCGTACTTGTCGGAGAGCTTGGCGAGTTCTACCAACTCTGCTTGACTAATAATCGATAGCAGCCCGTCGAACTGCCAATGCGCAATGCGAAGAATGACTTGGAAGGCGAAAGGCGAGTCGTCAGGGAAGCGGATCTCAGACATGCCACTCACAGCCCAGTTGCCGTTCAGCATTGTCGCAAACGCGCCACAAGCGTTGCGGAAAGATCCGCGATTGACATTGGAGCCTTTTTGACCGCCTGGGCTGCCAGGGCTGCCTACAATTAGGGTGAGGTCAGGCATCTTGTCAATGTCAACCATCTCCAGATTGGGGTCAGTAAACTTCCTCTTGAGATCTTTGACCGGCGCGCTCTCTTTCTTGGACTCTCCACCTCCAAAGAGCATCGAGCCATTGAGTGAGGGCTCAGCGGTAGGCTTGTCACTGGCAGGAGCCGTATTACCCTGGTCACTGCCACCGTGTAGTGCTTTTGTCGTTGTTCGCTGCCGTAGAGTCAATATTGAGGATTTATGGAGAAGTTGAGAGGGTGGTGAACAGGAAAGGTAGGAGGATTGCCCAGAATAAGTGAAGCTTTGCTGACAAGTGAAGGTGAAGGCGGATAACCTGAAAGGTAAGAGACGACAGGCTGTTCTACCTGCACAATCCGGTGGCGAAATGTCTCAAAGCCGCCTTCACCTTGAATCATGCGGCATGCCTGATAAAATCGAAGCTCTGATAGTCGGAGAGAAAAAATCTCAGTGAAGATAGACATAATGCAGTGTTGTGCAGGAAACAGGCAACGCGAGCCATGAATGCAGGTGACCAAAGTCAATAGAAGAAGTCGACGGCATTCGAGTGAGTTCAAGTACCCCTCTAAGAGCTAGTCTTGCTTCGATGATGTCGAGCGGAATGTATTACTGTCTGTGTTCTCGCGCTCACATGTTGCGGTTCTCAGGTGGAAGAAGCCCTACTTGGCGCCTCGCGCTAGCAACAATTAGGCACCGAGAGTGTACACTAAGACAACATCGCGAGTTACACCGGACGATTGCTTCTACATCCCACTACAGTCTATCCCGAATTCAGGTGGTTAGACACCCAGTCAACCACGATCGAAGATTTGGCCCAGATTCCAATATGGACAAGTCGCCACTGCCAAAGGACAAGGCTGTTGTTGATGTGCATCCTGTACATCCGTTGATCGAAGGGCTGCACTCAGAAATCAAGAGGTGAGCTACTTAGACTTCCATGAAAGACATGTCGTCTAACTATGAAGGCAACGAGTCGACCTCAAAAGAGCCCGAGAGCAGTCAGTTCCTCCTTACAAGTCGTCAGGCATGATGCTTATTTACCAGGGTCGTTGACGATGAAGAGGCTTTGCAAGTAGCGATCGCGAGGAAACGATCCATCGAAACACATCTCAATCACACGCGTGGTTTCGCTCACAGTATTGAGAGGTCAGCATGCTCATCCAACTCCCGTCCTCTGCCGACTGATCACGCTTCAGAGATATCGACGCAGCAATTGGCAAGTGCTCAGCGACGCTGTTGAAACCGCTTCTGGATATGCTCCAGAAGAAACTCCCACTTGAGCTCAGGGAGATGGTATACGAGAACTTGGTGGATTTGACTTCACCCATCGTCATCCCGAAGGAAGAAAACAGTACCGACATCATAAAAAACTCAACGCAAATATCTGAAAACCACGACCCATTCCAGAAGGTGGCTGCATTCGATTCCGACATCATGGGCCCGCAGATCGCCCATGAAACTCGAGAGCTCACCATGAGGAAAACTCTAATCTGCCTTCGTGGAGCACAGTGCATCGATCCTATCGCAGCGCTCACCAGTACTCGCGTATCGCCCGGGAAGTCGGTCCGAGACGCTATTCGACACCTCAGAGTGTATCTACGATGCGAGACGTTCGAGAAAGACTTATCAGAGCACCTCGCCAAAGTATCGCCTCTCTTTGAGCCTGAAGAGGAGCAGAGAAGACATGCAGAACCCCGGATGTACGCATCGTATTCCAGGCGGCTGAAAAGGCTCGAAGAGCTGCCCTACAACGAGCACAAAATCAAAGTCGAAATCTGTATCTTGCACGAGTTCTTTGAGCGTCACAACTTTGACGAGCGGGTAGACTCGTCGCAGACCCGCAAGTTGCTGAACCTTATGGAAGCTGTCAAGCCCACGTATTTCCATCTCAAAGACGCAGGAGCTGAGGTCAGTATACGCTGCGAGAATTTCCACGCCGCACGAGGATCAGACATGACATGGGCATTTGATCTGGATGAAAAGGCGTGGAAAGAGGTTAGTCCTTAGCGCCGCATCGTGGTTGACTTTCAAACTGACATTCACGTCTAGCGCAAAGGACCATCGTACGTCCTTGACGAAAAGGAACAACCACCGTCGCGTAAGATATGGGTAGAGCAGATTAATGCTGCCCGACAGAACCAATTCAGCTACGAGTCGACTGTGGACACAAGCTGGAAGCACCTTCTGTTCGAAGGAACGTTCGGATCATGTCCTTGTACGCTATGCAAGGCTGCCGGTCCTTTCCATTGCTCTGTAAGACATGAATGATTTATTGTTGATTATGGTCTGATGATCTTCAGTATGCCTCCGGCTCCAATGACTTCGACCTCGGGCTCGGTTTCGGCGATGAGAGTGCGCTCCAGAGTTTTGACTTTGACTCGTTCTTGCAGGGTACGAATGGCGACGGCGTCTTTCAGTTCCATGGCGACTTTGACTTTGGCGCCGTTGCAGAGGGAAGCGCACTGTAGTGAATAAATCAATGAAGATCAGATGCTGCACAAGTGTGATCAAAGTTACAATGCAACTATGAGGAGAATCTTACGTGACTGGAAATTGCAAGTCTTAGGATGTACTGCTCTCAATATTACTAAAACAATCTTACTCTCCGAGAAACATGTTAGAGATGAACTTCAAAGGAATCGATCGTCTGAGATGTACTGTTACTGGGCATCGGCACATGCTCACGGATGAAGTGTACGGCGCTGTATGGTATTTCCATCATGTGGACGTCTAGAACTTGATTCCATACACCGTTCATTGATAGGTACGACGAAGTTTGACAGAGGTTACAGGAGACGAATGAGCACCACCTCGTCAACAAAGTGTTATCCTGGATGCATTCGAAGCCGTTTTGCGCGACGGCACGTCGGTCGGCCGCCCCTGTCTAGATTCCTTGTACCTGGCAACAATAAGTATGCTTATGTTGCTGTACGTCACATCCAGTCATGTACCAGCTGCCAGGCTCTCGTCTTATCACACGTAGGCAAGTCTATTTCCGGGCATCTTAACATTCGCGTCGAACACTTATCGTTACCTCGATATTTTCACCAGCGTCATGCTCCGGAACCGTTGCAGTCCTGCGGAACGTATCACGTCCGTACAGATCTCGGTACAGCAGTGGTTGACTCGTATCCGATGTAGACGACTCTGGCGTTACCAGTCCGCAAGTCCGTCGACACGGCAGTCCGCCAAGGTAGGCGCGCGCGCATTCGATGTCCGGTGACTGATCGGTGCGGCCCTGTGCTGATCAGTGAACACGAGATCGATCTTACTGAAGGCAGATGCTGCCGCAGAAACGCCCGCTGCGGTGCCCGCTGTTTCGCCCTGGTGTTACAATGCGACCGTAACATTGCTAGCACAGTCCTATCTAGGAAGCTCGCGCAGGCTATGGGTGTTGCATAGACTTTGGACATGTAGAGCCTGATGGAGAGATTCTGCATCTAGAATTCCAAGGTTGGCAAGACGCACGCGCATCTTGCTTTGGGTGAGTGCCGAAGACTGCTCAATGTGTGCTTGATAGTACTCGTACTGTCAGGATGTAAGCTGAGTGTACATCGGCAGGATCGCTGCTGGGGCGCAGAGCAGACCTGTATTACTTGGCCTTTGATGATGATATTGCAGGACGCGATCTTCTCGTGCTCGAAAGGTGGTCTTGCTTGTAACGACTTGTCTTACAGCGTATGAACTACTTTGCACGGCGTCTGTCAGTCATGATTTGGCGGGAGCTCGCGGTGAAGATGGTCTGCTTCTGCTAGGCCATCCCAATCAAAATCCGGCGGAAGTACGACTGAGTGTGGAGGCAACGTGATGATGAACATAGAAGCAGTAGTCTTGAAACAGTATTGTCGATAACAATGAAGCCAGTGGTACCAAGCATTTTCGAGTCCTTGGATGCTTGCCATCGGAGCATGCCGCCAACCCGAGGCAGAAAGTCCAAAGCATCAACGCATGTGCCAGCGCAAAACAGCAACCATTGAGCCGAGACGTCCCCGCAGTTCCTTTTGCAATCCAATCTGGCGATTGGAAAGATGATTAAGCATCGTGGCATAGGGCCTCGCTAATATCCCGGGTTGAAATCGAGTCAGACCGGCATACTCGCCACGGACTTGCAGTGACGCACGTGGAGCGTAGGCTGCAGTTGGTCAGCCCGGGACACACCTGAACTGGTTGTCGGGTCTCATCAGGATGCACTGCGTACACCTAGGCAAGCCAAATCCAGCGCCCTTGGTTTTTAGTCAGTCGAAAATCCACAATTTCACAAGGGTGGCACTATATGATCATGTACATTTAGTGCGTAGTAGAGTTATGTCGCTGCTTATAGGTCAAGGAGTGCTCATGTGGAAGCGGCTGGGGCGTAACACAGTGTGCATTTCCGCTGCCTCGGATCATGATGGCCTGACCTTCGAATGACAATAGGTAAATTCGAAAAAGCAAAGCTGCCGCAATTCAACATTTTTGCAGGAGCATGAGGGTGTGCTGCCGTACTTCGTACCGAAGATCCATGGCCGCATGGCGTGATGAATTCGCACACCCGTAAGCGATGTTGATCGGTCACGCCGTGGACCCTTCTCGATCTCCACCCAAAGCAATTTGGGCCATACACAGTAGATCGAACAAGGCAGGATGATGGGCTTCAAGGCAGAAGTCGCCAACTGTTGAGACTGTGTTAACATGAACTGTAAACATGAACATGTTGACATACATCCCAACACCCAGGAATGTGCGCGTGAGCTGCGGCGTCAAGATAAGCCCAAGAATAGATGCAACTTCCTGACTTTGCAAGCTCCCATTGGCCGGAGTTTCGCAATGCAGAAGTGGAGAATAGGTTGACCGTCAGACGGATGGCGCCCTGGTCAAGCAACGAATGAAAGGTAATGCCGTACATCCTCTGCTGACACGGCGAGCATTCGCACCTGTTGTCCAAGCCAGTGCTGTAGACGTTGTGCAAGACGAAGAATGTAGCGCGCGCATAGTGCAAAGACGTCAAGCGAACTCTTCCGTGCCTTGTCTCTTCATAGACTATGTGATAGGTTCAAGGCGGAGCTTACTGCCCAGGTTGAACGGATGACATGTACAGTGAGTGCTTTCTTGCTGTAGTTGCCGGGCTTCCCTGCGTGCATCAGTGGTTTGTAGCGTGCACGTTCCAGACGGGATGGCTGTCCTGCTGGCGCCCACGGGTGTGCCCTGAATGACAGCGCCCGTCGATGATCAATGGGGTCTGACTGAGATGCTGCCGCCACGAAAACTTGTGTTGACCGCCGCCACCTCGACGCAGGTACAATTGATGCTTGCTTGCATTGAAGCCCGAATTTGATAATGGTAGACGTACTGGCCAATGGCCATATTCTTCCGACGGCTAGTCAGGGAAACCTCGCGAACAATGACAAAGAGTATATGAGACGAGCAGAGGATGATGGCATGTGGACGGTGCGGGGCTGGCATTCCAGTAGACTGTCGAACGGGATCTGGCCTTTGGTGAAGAATTGGAATAAACCTTAGAACCGATCGCAACGGAACATCGCACGATGGTCCATGTGCTGACTGAACTAAGATGCTGGTAGAATCGATGGAGAGGAGGAACTGGAGTCTGAGAGCACGCTTTGACGCTCGCAGTCTCTAGCGAGCAGGTCCCTGCACAGTACAGGAGTGCAGGAGTCGGGGCCACGGGGCCATGAAAACAAATGCCCAGGTGACGTGGGGTAATATTGCGTTACAAGAATGACTTACTAGAGAATTTACCTTGCGCTGAATGAAATCCGAAAGCGAGTCGCGTATTCGGTGTACGTTCGCATCATTTGTGAATACCTAATGGCAGGTAGAGCGACCTAGACTGTGAATTTAAACTCCAATAAATGCTGCTTTTCCAGATGGAAGCCACGCCGGTTGATGCTAGAGCCATTGATGAGGCTCAAAACGTGGCAAAGCGGTAAAGAACGACGAAAAGCAAAACCTGCCTAACAAAATTCACATATGCACGATGTTCCCAAGGTATTGGTTGACTCGGGTCAGGCGCATGCCCCCGCATTACTAGGTGGGCGAGCTCGTCCCAGTGGTGCAGACGACGGGCGCTCCGTAAATCTAGAGAAGGGGACAAGATCCTAGCGCATCGTCATTACACGAGGACAATGTCGGGAAGAAGAACCCATCCCAGCACATAGGGAATAGGTGTATCTAAAAACCGCAAGCGACGTGCTCAATATGGTTGAATGTGAACACGATCGATGTATCAAGGGCCAGGACGAAGCTGGATTGGAATTGCAGGTCGTTCATCGGCGAGGCTGTTGGGGAACACTCAGCACACATGGAACCATCAGGCCTAACACATTCCATCCGGAAGATTCCAAGGAATTGCCCATGAGATGTAAGTTTAACCGCGCGCGTGCCCAGCGGCTTGGAGCAGATGGGATGGCATGAATTCCAAACGTCTTCAACGCTGAAGGCGCTGCTTCCAGCGCCGGTCCAGCTTCTTTCTACCTCGGTAGCGTCGCTTGGCGGGCCCTCGGATTGGTGCGCGGAACTAGGGTCGAAAACCGTATTGCCTGCTGCTGCAAGACAAAACCATCACCACGCATGAGCGAGATGAGAGTACCGAGCCGTGTTTTTGATAAGCATGCTCAAAGTCATCTCACCAATTTCTGCACTCGTCGTGTTCCGACAGCGGTCGGTTCACGTGCATGCATGCCTACTTAGTACTGACAGATTATAACATCCAGCGGGACGGGGACCAAGCAAGCCAAAAAGCCTCCTCCACAACGCCCAGGCGCAGAAAGGAGCCCTGTCCTGTCTTTCGGCTGCGGCTACCTACGATCTGGCTGGCTTGGTATGCAGGCACTACGTTTTTTAGCATGGGTGCTAGGGCTGTCCGCTTCTAGGACACCTCAATCGACGCTGTGCCCATTCCCAACCAGAGCGTCGGAAAGCGTTGCACGACACTCGTTGCGCCAGCCAGCGTCTATCGTGCTTCAGCGCACCATGAAGCAGCTTGTCGTTGGAGCCCGGAGGTCGCTGGTGCAATATGCTGCAAGATTCATGGCGCGTCAGTGGATGCGGCTCGTCTTGAGCGGCCTCATCTCGCGCAAGGACCTACTGTACGTCCCTACGCGTGATCCGAATCCGAATTCCTTCCACGTGGGTTTCCCGGGATGGGCTTCAGGACAGAGCTTGACCCAGCAGGGGGCTGCAAACTTCAGCTTACTGCACCACCTAGCCTCTTTCAGACTTTTCGTGTTCCGCAGGCAATATATGACGCTTCTAATTATAGACGTCACAAAGCTCACAAAACCAACGATTACAGCACTGAGGACCAATCAGCACTTGCCGGATGATGATCAAGTGCTGCATCTCATGGCAAAGCAAGCGATGATGGCAGACTGTCGGACGCGAAGTCGATCAAATCGCCGACCTAGTTCAACCTTCTTTGTTCTGCTCCGTCGAAACATGCCAGCTTGAGCGTGCAGCAGATCGCAAATCATGTGTTTTCGCACACCTTATCGTGCTGGGATTAGTCTGGTCATCAGCCGGGGCACGGTCATCTAATGGTCGCCGAGGAGGACGACCATCCTAGTCCAGAGCTGCATGTCTTCAACCTTGACGCTGAGGTTTGCCATGCTGCAGCGTGACGATATGCGACCAGGCGCGCACGCCCGCTCCACGGCGTTTCGAGGTGAGATCCTCAATCACCTGCAACGATCAGCGATACTGGCAACGAACATGAGCCTTTGGAAAACCTGACAAGCTCAAGGAACAGGGAAAGAGTGTCTTTGAGTCGGTCTTCGGTTACACTTACGGCTCATTTCTGGCCAGACCCAGCCCTGGAAATGTCCGTGCACCTTACGCGCAGATGTGATGGCCCTCTCCCTTGGGACAACAAAAGCAGTTTCTGCTGTCCGTCTCTTGTCGTGCCGCAATGCTGGATCTGGATTGTGAGAGCCGCATGGCATCTTTGCTAGCCTCACACGTGGCTTTTTTTATTCAAAGAACTTTTTGAAGCCTCGGCGAATGACTTCACGCCCAGCGGCATTGGGAACGTGATTGATTAGGAACTCTTTCATTCTTCCCGGCCCGTCGCAAGCGAGAAGTTGGCTCAAGCCGTCCGTACGCCAGAGATGGCAGCAGCAGGGGCGGGTACCGCTGTGTGGCCTGACACCCCAGCGCACGCATTGTGGGCTGTCACCCTGAACGGTATAGTTCGTTGTTCATTCGACGCTTGCTTCTGCCGTGTCCTTCGTCTACGTTGCCTATAAGCGAAGTAGTGTGTTTGCGCGTAGTCTGCCTCCAATCTCCCAGCCCGCCCGATCCAGATCACCATCACCCATGAGCTTGGACGGGTACCCAGCGCCAGGTCTTGAAATCAAGCCCATCAGCCACGCGAATCCATCTTCCCTGTCAACCTTAGTCGCCATACATATAACACTCCACAGGTTCCAGCCGTCTCCGCCATCGCTCCTCTAGGGCGCCCAGGTACTGTTAACAGTGATCGACGCCCAAGCCTCGGATTCCACCAACCTCACAAGTCACCTTCCCCACCAAAGGATCTGTGGACCCTTCGGCAACGTGCAACACCAGATCTTGCATTGCCACCAAGGTGAACACCGGTGACAACTGCAAGTCTCACCCTTCTCCGCGTTCTCGTCCGGTATAGTCTAGGGCGCACACGGCGTCTTGCCTCAACCATCGACAGGCCACCCTTTAGCCAAGCAATACTTCTGTGTCGTTGGACGACAACACCAGCACGGTCATATCAATCTTGACCAAATCGCCTCCATCATACATCCTGTGTGACCGCCCCAGTGGTACTGCGTCCGCCCAACCAGGAAACCGGAATCTACCAGACACTGGTCACCGTGGTCGCACCATTATCTGCTTTTGCCTCTCTGTACGCCCTCCTGCCTCCATTTGCAACGACAAGCTCCTCTAACGTCGCGCAGTCAGTGAGACTTTGGAGAAGCTTTAGGACGGACGTGCATCTGTCGGCATCACTGCCTGTTTGATCCAGCGCAGGTACCGTCAGCAGAGCCGTCCATTATCGAGGTGTCTCTGGGACTCAGAACAGTCATTCGCCGTCTCGAGCCGCAGACGACTAGGCCGGGAACACCATTTAGAACCATTAGCCAGAGCGGGCGCTTGTGTTCGAAGAGGTCTTTTAACAACATCCTTCCTGCTCCACAGCCTGCTTTCCATCGGCATCTTGTCCTCCTCGACCGGAGCCACTACTTCTCACTTTGCGCCTTGGAGCTACGGTTGGACAAGAGCTCTTCGTGGTCAACTCTCAACCCTCACGTGGACTGTATTGGTTGGGCGCTCAGTACTCGACTTCACCGTTTCCAGCGTCACAGACGAACCTCGTCCCAACACCTCTTTCCCCTGAAGTCGGTAGGTCATCAAGATCTGCCGGAACACAATCGTCAACGTGGCTGCTGCCGTGGCTCACCCGATGCATCCTGGGTCCGATCCCATGGGTGCGCCCCATTCAAGTTTCACTCAACGGAGACCTCACGCGGCGCAATTAGGTAGCTTTGAGCTTCCTCCGCCGCCCATGCACAAATTCACTCCCTTCAACCACCCCATTACTGCGTCACAGTCGTCACAGGCCCCAACGACCGTTGCCAGCGTTGGCAACCTGCTCACTCCTCCGAACACCGTCCACGGTGATAGTCTGAACTCTTCAGGAGTATCAACGAGCGGACCGAACCCGACAACTATGGCGTACTCTAATGCCACTTACATATATTCGCCTCCGACCCAGGCACCGGCACATTATGGCTACCCCCCTACACAACAGCAGCAAAATCAATATGGTCAAGCCCGTGGAGGTACGTTCACTCAACCACGGTACGATCGTCAGTTCGAACATCAAGACTTACTCCGGAAAGGGCTGAATCCACCACCGTATGAGCTGAACCAGCAACTGCCACCTTTTACGCCATCGTCGCATGCGTCTAGCATGCCATCAATGTCTGCCCATCAGCAGCAGCCTCACCATATGATGAGTGCACATGCTCAAACCCCTGTGTCATCTTCAGCCCCTCAACATTCGCCGGCGATGGCGCAAGATTCGTTCAGACAACCACATCCACCAACCCCGACCTACGCCTATCAGTCCTCGGGTACTCCACAGCATTCGAATTTCCCGTACTCGACTGGGCCATCACCGACTCTGAGTCAGCAGCAAAGTCCAATCAGTGCGGGTGGCTCAATGCCTCGAATGTCGCCAGCTGTCTCTCAGGGACCAATGCCCTCGATACCATCGAACAACAACCCACAGCATTCGCCGTATCCATACCAGCGACCACCCCCATCGGGATACCAACCCGGCTCTGCGCCAGTATACTCGAACGTCCAGAATCCAAATGGCCAGTTGTCTATCGTCGGGGTACATCCTCAAATGATGCCTGGCTTCAACAGTGGACACGCAGCATCCATGCCTCACTTCATGGGTCACCCACCTCACCAACAGCAGGCTGCGAACGACCGGCCATTCAAGTGCGATCAGTGCCCCCAGAGCTTTAACAGGAACCACGACTTGAAGCGGCACAAGAGGATACACCTAGCTGTCAAGCCTTTCCCTTGCAACCACTGCGACAAGAGCTTTTCACGAAAAGACGCGCTCAAGGTAAGCTTTCTTGCCTCTAGTATAACTTGTAAAGTATTCTGACAAATCTGCCAGCGTCACATCCTTGTCAAGGGCTGTGGAAAAGTCGCTGCTGCCAACGACGACGCCAAGCGCGAGAGCGTGTCACCAAAATCCGAAATCCACGACGCAAAGCCTACGCTCTCATCGCACGTATGAGGTCTCAATGTCTTGGCCCCTCGCCCCGGCGTCTTCGTTTCTTTTTCCGTCTGTATTAAATACCCATTTGAGCTTTACTGGCCACGAGGTGCACTTTTTCGCCCCTCTGCCAACACCTTCGCTGCAAGTATTTGGCTATGATCTTCATGTTTGATGTCTTACTGTTTATTTGGAATTTGGGAGCTTTTCCCCGGGATTACGCATCGGATATACCTTAAGCGGGAGTTATGCACAGCGTGCTTGTTTCCATTTTCGCTGTGTTTACTTTTTCTGCTCGACTCGGCGGGACGGATATACCTTTAGCTGGGATGATCAGGAACCAGGACTATATCAGGTATCTTGTGCGCGCTGCAGGGGGGATCTCGCTTCGGACGGATGCACACATTGTGACTATAGGGATCGGGTGCCTACATATTTTGAGGTTTCGGACGCGGGACTGGTGTGGTTTCAGGGTGAACTGCGGGCGAGAGAGTATGTGGTTTCGCTCGGCGCAACATCTGTAAGGCATACCTAAGCATCACGAATCCAAAAGGGGCCGGGATGGGGAACCCAAAAGGGTGCTACAAGCAGCCGGGAGCAAATACCAAGTCGCAATGTTTACTGTTCTTCACACCGCAAGTCTCGAGGCCATCTTGTGATCGTGATACTTTTTCTTGTGGTGGTTATGAGATGCAATATTTGCTGAAAGGAGCAGTCGCGGCATTAAGGTTATTGTGCTTGACGGGTCGGTGCAGACAGCCGGTACCTTGACCCAGGCGCCCGGCGCTGAGGGCGGACACACGGCATCTTCCATGGTGTCGCGAAACGATCGACGCTCACGCGCCGCGAACTTCGTACCTACCAAACTCTGCTTCCATCCCATGTCGCTCCAACCAACAACATCAGAGCTCACGCCGTGAGCACCTGTGATATCCGTAGCCATAGATGAGGCCGATGGTGCACATCATAGTCAAGGCCTCGTTTGACGCACCGCAAACCAGCGCCGTGTAATGGGCTCGTTCGTGTCGCGTCGGCAGACGCAGTTCTTGCTCGTCAATCACATCTCCTATTCTCAAAATCATTGCATTGTCTCTTTACTTCACTATCTCGTCAAGTATCTCCCAACATGTTCGCTCCTGCATGTGCTTCACCACCGCAGCTGCACGCAAGGAAATGACAGCCAGGGCGAGAATCGAACTTCAACAGCATTGTCAAAGGTAGGTGTGAGCATCGGAAAGATCCAGGCCAATTTATTCCAGAGTCTGCAATTCAGGTCCTCCGAGCAACGACCATTCCTCTCGTCTTCTTTGGGACGACAACATCCCCCTTCACAACCCACACGTCTTGGCGCATTCCTGCTCCACATTACGCCGAATCTTCTTTTCCTTTGCACTGGAGATCGTACTGGATGTGCACCTTCCTGCTCAAGACGCTCGTCATTGCCGCTGAGTGTGTTGCTGTCCTCAAGCGTTTGTACAGCGCAGCTTCCTCCTCACCCTGCATGCAAGCACAAGCACGCCGTCCGTGCGCCCCAGCATTTCTCCCCAACATTACTTCCCACAACAACATACCCTGCCATCGTATGCATCCAACACTTTGTTAGCTTTTTGGTCGACGAATAGTCTTCTTTGCCATTGCCCAGCTGGCCGCCGCTCCTTCTTTCCGCGCGGTGACCCAGCTCACAGCGAGCGGGGCATCGATTGTATCGTAGCAACGGCAGATCCATAACAACAACAAAACAACAGTCCCATCATGGCTCGTGCATGAAAGCACCGCTACCGATCTCCGGCTACTAGGGCAACAGTCCGTGTTTTGGCTTTCACGCATCCCTTACACAGTACAATTTTGGCTATACACTTACCCGTTCATCACGCCACGCACTGCACCAGCATCGAGGAGCCACCGCCTCGATCACTGCACGCGACCACGGCCTTTTGCACAACATGGACCACAGCTACCATGGCCGGCCTCCCACCCGTCGACGAGCCCTTGGAGAAGCCACCTCGCGTGCGAATGAGAACGCGCCGGCACAGCGGCGAGGCAGCAAGCACGACAGCCAGGGCTGCCTGCCGTCCTCGTCGCCCAACCCGCTGCCCCACAACGAGTCCATAGTCCCCAATGGCACCCTGGCAGTGCGGCAAGAACAGGCGTCGCCCGAGAACAAGCGTCTGTCTGCCGTCATCGCCCACGAGCCGAGCCCGCACAGCTCCAAGCGTAACTCGGAGATCTCGACCACCAGCACGAATGCATCCACCTCCAACCGCCGGCGAAAGACAACCATAGGCCCATGGCAGCTGGGTAGGACCATTGGGCGTGGCGGCTGCTCGCGCGTACGGCTCGTGCGCCACAGTGGGACGGGACAGTATGGCGCAGCGAAGATCATCTCGAAGGCCACGGCGGAGAAGGTGCGGGCTCTGAGCCTGGCCAACCTCATACAGAGCGCTGAAGAAGACTCGACCATGTGCCCCGACGGCAAAGTCATTCCCTTTGGACTGGAGCGCGAGATCTGCATCATGAAGTTGCTGGATCATCCCAACATCGTGCGCTTGTATGACATCTGGGAGAATCGCAACGAGCTGTAAGTGCTGAGCGCCATTCATTTCCGGACCAACTACTAAACGCAGACAGTTACCTCATCATGGAATTTGTTGAGGGTGGCGAGCTCTTCAGCTACATCCACGAGCAAGGCGGTCTGATAGAGATCCACGTCGTCCACATCTTCCGCCAGATCATCGCAGCGCTCATTTACTGCCACCGCATCAACATCCACCACCGCGACCTTAAGCCCGAGAACATCCTGCTGGATCGAGATACCATGACCGTCAAGCTGGTCGACTTCGGCATGGCTGCTTTGCAGCCGACGGGTAAAAAGCTCACAACGCCTTGTGGCAGTCCGCACTATGCGGCGCCGGAGGTCATTAAGACTACTTCGTATGATGGCGGAAAGGCAGATGTATGGAGCTGCGGGGTTATCCTGTTCGTGCTCCTCACCGGCACACCGCCCTTTAACTACTCCGGCGAAGACCGGCACTTGAAAGAGCTTTTCAAGGACATCCAGGCCGCGAAGTATGTCATGCCTGACAATCTATCGCCGGAAGCCAAGGACCTAATAAAGCGAATACTGGTCACAGATCCCAACCGCCGAATAGGTCTGGACGATATCTGGAACCATCCGTTCTTGCGCAAGTACCAGCACGAGTTGAACTTCGTCGGAGACTTCGCTAGGCAGGACCACTGGACAGGGCCCCTCCCATCAATTGCGGAATGGACCACGTTGGAGCGGACCACCATAGACCGTGAGATTCTGCGCTACCTGCGTACATTGTGGCATAGTGAGAAGGAAGAGGTGCTGATCCAGCGGCTGATGAGCAACGAGTAAGCGTACCCACGTCTCAGGATTGTCACACTGGCTAACAGACTGCAGAGCGAACCAAGAGAAATACTTCTATTCCGCGCTTCGGAAGTACCACACCGATCAGCTGGAGAATTATCAGCCTGACGCACATTATGCCGTAGCAAAGTCGAACAGCGATCACCACCACAACACGCGCCACTCGCCAACCAAAAAGGATGTCGAAGAGATGCCTGTGTCCAAGCACAAACGATCGCAATCTGCTTACTCGATTCTCAACAACGAGCACATGTATTCTAAGCACAGCTTCTACGAGTCGCCTGTTTCGGAAGCTAGCTACGACCCTTTTCGTGCTTCGAGGCAGGCCATTATACCGGAGCAAGGAGTCATTAACCAGAATGTTACGGTGCACCGTGGGCAAAGCAATGCGAGTGGAGGCCGAAAACTACGACCGACGACGGCACTTGGCCATCGTACTGGGAGCTCTTTGCGCATCCAAGCACTGCGTAACAACTCGAAGCGCAGCTCCGCCGTGTCCCGTGGCTCGTCAAACCGAAGCACTCCATCAAACAGGTCTGTGTCCATCAAGCGTCGATCCATGTCGCGCTCATCCCTCGCGAGCTCGCACTGGCCAAGTAGTCCTCCGGTCATTGCACGATCTGGTGGTCTCGGTAGGCGAGGCGTTAGTTTCTCGCACCTGCGTGACCGGCGCTCATCCGTAGCGACAGCTAGCAGTATTGACTACAGCGCCATGGCATATACCTCTGGAGAGAACACGCCTGTCCACCGCCCTCATACATCCATCGGCTCCTACGGTTCTTCAGAGTATGGCTCGTCTCAACGGTCAAGCTCACGTCAACCATCCTCTGCATACCGCTCGAGATCGCGCGTAGGGCTTCGTCCAGAAGTGCCCCGCCTCAGGCTGCGGAAGCCAGATAGTCCGAGCAAATACATTCAGAGCGAGGCCAGAAAGGTCAGCACCGAGCTTGGAAAGGTGATGGAAGAGGCGTTCAATCGGTCATCTATAGGCTCCAGTGTGCGGTCCTCGGGCACAGTGACTCGCCATGATTCCTCTCAGTACGACTCTCCTCCTACATCTTTCTCAAACAGGGACTCGGGTGGAAGCTGCGTCATGACTCCAAATTCGAAGACCGAGCTGTCTCAGCGACCACTTCCACCGATTCCAAGCGAAACGCCGAACACCTTCCTCCAGCGCAAGCTCGCAGAGACACGTGCAGAGATCGCACGGCGCTTGGATGTGGATGGCGACAATACTCATCACTACAATGAGGTCCTGGAGAACTTGGATCGCTTGATGTTGCCTGCAGCGAACAAGCGTGTTGTCTCTGCCCCAGCCAAGTCCCCTGAGCATCTAGCACCCCTACATGTGATTCCGGAGGAGAAGCACGATGGCAATGATGGGTTAGACGGTCCTCATAGTTCCCACTGTAGAGCAGTGACTGACCCTATCAGGCCACACGTTCATCGTGCGGTGACCGAACAGCAACAGACTATCCGGCTTGTCGATCAGTCGCCCACGCGCGTCGCCCCTCTCAACATCCGCAAGCGTAGCGGTGCGAGCACAAACTCTCAGAGGACGAGCGATGCACCTTCTGTGGCTTGGCCTGGGCCCATCTCCAACGCTCCCGTGCGGCCTTACCAAGACGTGCAGAATGACCTACAAGCTGCGCGTCCTGCTCAGCCCGCTCCAGCTTCGGAGAAGCAAACCGCCGTCATCAAGAAAAAGAAGTCATTATGGTTCCGTCGCAACACGGAAGAGAAAGAACGTGACGTGGAGAACAGGGAGCACCAAGTGAAGCCAAAAGCCTCGATGGGCTTGCTGCAGATACCTCAAGCATGGCATGGCCTCGATGATCGCATCAAGCACGACTTGCCCAATCCTACTTCTCCTTATATCAATAAGCCATCAGATGGTAGCAACGATACGGAGTTCCCGATGCGCGTCAGCAGTGCGCCCACGACTAAGAGTGACGGGACACGGAAGGGATTCCTTTCTTTCTTCGGCAAGAAGACCAAGGAAGATAAGGGCAAGCGACCCATGGAGCTTGGTGGTGAGTATACCAACTTCGAATTCTTTTTGGATAATGCTAACAATTCCAAGCCGTCAACTTCAGCTCCTCTTCTATTCTTTCTGGCTTCGACCTCGGCCCTGAGCACACCGATAATTCACCTCGCAGCGCCCCTCCCGAGATGCAGATGAACTGGCTCTCTAGGTTTCTGCACATCAAGCCTGCCAACAAGACTCTGTGCTTCCAAATCGGCCGCGGCAAGGTTCGCCAGGATCTCGTCCGTCTTCTCCGGGATTGGCAGCGCTTCGGCATCCGCGACGTCACGTTCGATCGCGACACCAACATCATCAACGCAGGAGTAGACAAGAACAATCGTAAGTATAATTTCCCGCCTTGTCCCGATATTTTGTTCAGCGAGTGGCGTTTAGAGGACTGGCAGTTCAAAGTGGAGGTTCTGGAGGTGGAAATCTTTTTGCGATGTAAACCTACGTTCTTTTCTTTGTCTTTTCATCATTGCATTGACTACTGCTTGCTAACCTGTGTGACCATTAGACCTCAAGATCAAGCCCGTCTCCTTCGTCATCGAGCTCTTCGTCGTCCTTGAACACGGCCAACGCGCAAATCTCTGCCTGGCGCGCTTTACCCAGACCCGCGGCGCCGCTTCAAGCTTCCGCAAAGTCGTCGATGTGGTCGAAGACGTGTGTCGCGCGCGATGCATGCTGGTCGAGGATACGGACAAGCAAGCGGCTATGATGGAGGTCTTGGACTAGGAGGACCGCGACCGAGAGGAAGCCGCGCAAAACAAACGGTGCGTAAGTGTTAGGCGATATGTATCGTCTTGAAGTGTTTTCAGGTGGAAGAGGTAGTGACTGATGGGTGGATCTGGTTGTACACACTTGGTTTGAAAGTTTGAGGGCTTGGATACGAGCGAGACGGATCATGTTGATTGCGTGAGCACGATACCCCGAACAGGTCTTACCACAGTACCAACATCCTCGGCAGCGATTACCTAGCATTTGCTCCGCTTCCCACCACCTCGAGCACGAGTATCTACTTCAACACGAACCGGAAAAGCATACACAAGGAACTGGGCATTATTCGCTCAGGGAGTAATACACTAATGTCCTCTCTTTACATCATGTTTGCTAGATGGCGTTGACAGCATTGGCATTGGGACTGTATCTGAAATGGAGTCTTCGCATGAGCGCTGCATTGCATTTATATCGCTGCACTCACAGCCTGCTTGGTCACTCGAGTCAGGACCGTTGTGTATGAGTATAATTATAGAATGAGCATTGTTCGACAAAGAAAACACGCGCTGTAATGACGACTTCTTCACCAAAAGCGGATACAAAAGGCGCCTTTGAAGAGTTTCGCGGATGAAGGAACTGTCAAAGGCTTGCTGCAGGCTTGAGTTGGCTAAGCAAGAATGATGGTGAGCTCTCATTGGTGCATACGTCGACCGAAGGCTTTCTTGGCACGCTTGTCGCCCTTGGCACCTGCCTCATGAAGGCTAAGTCACTAGAATTCCTCACGCAATTGACTGATGGAAATCAAGCATCCACCGTCAGGCCCGTCAGCGCTAGCCTTGCATGGGGATTGGGCGGCATGCACATGTCTGCATGCAGCAGGTGGTAAACATGTACACGAGCTCGTTATATAGCCAGCTTGGCTCAGTTTCTTGATGGTGGCGTCGACGTCTCTCCTCCATCGCAATCCACCAATTTCGCCGTGACGGCATTACGCTGAATCCACGATCCCACACGCAGCGCACCGCCATCATGCTTTCTGCACTCTTTTCCTTCACCCTGCTCCAGGTAGCATGCGCCCTCTCGATTTCGCGGCCAAACAATGAGCCTCGGTCCGCAGCACACCTCCAACCACGCGGCATGACCGTCAACGAAAAAGTCGCAATCGGCATCTGCATTCCTGGCGCTGCGCTGGTCCTTATTCTCGGCCTGATCGTCTTCTGCATGTATCCGATGAAGACGCGGCAGCTAAGGAGGGAGAATCCCGGTGCGAAGATCGGGTTCGCGGAGGTTATGGCTGGCAGGGTCGAGCAGCAGGATGGGTCGCCGCCAAAGTATTCAGCCAGGTCGAGCACGGCTGGGCCGAGGGGGCCGGGTGAGGATATTGAGTTGCCGGCTTTTCAGGGGGCGCTGCATGGGCGATAGGGGCGTGGTGGGATAGTGGAGGTGAGGTGGAGGGATGGTGGAAGAGATTACGGTGCCATTCACTCACTCAACACGCCCGATCTCGAATTGCAGTCACAATTCAGAGGTCCGTTCAAGCTGCTACGACCCAGCGATGCATCTTCTGATTGTAGTCCTAGAGCGGAAACTGGGTCATTCATCTGAGGTAGCATGAGACGAGGAGATGCAGTCAAGCACTACTTTGCAGGCCAGGAACACGACGACGCGCTTCTGGAATATAAGCATTAAGGTCCCGAGGGCGGACAACCCTCCTATCCGTCACTTGCATGAATGATTACGGAGCTCAACTTCCATGTCCAATGAGTGAGTTTAACACCAGCATTTGCCTCTTCCGACCCATCTCGCGTTCGCAAATGCCCTATCATCTCTGAGCGCGCCATTAAGTTTCAAACCTACACCAAAGACATTGCCTTCGTCCCCGTACTTTGAGACCAGCAAATTTTACCTTCTTGCAGCATCTCTGTCTCAGCCACCGACCCTCGCTATCGGTACCAGCCCATCTACGCCCTCGTATCACCTTCTGTACCCTAGAACCCTACCTCTCCCACCGACCAGGTATCCTTCCCCACATAACCGCCAGGTGCAACCCACCATCCGCTCCCTCGGTGACTTCCACCCAAACGCCATACCACCAACCCAAGACACGAATCGGCGCTCGCCGTTCCTGCGTCATGCAGGCCCGTTCGCTATGGCACTACATCGAAAGCCAGCGGCTCTAGTCTCAGTCACAGGCATTGCACGAGATCGTTCGTGCGTTATAAGCTTGGGATCGTTGGGAGATGGCTGACGTGGACGGAAGCGGTGGAACATGCGTCGACTTCATCTTGGGGACGAGGGTGTCGCAAGATATATTGCTAGGTCGCACGCGATCGGCTCCACTGCCGAAGAGGTGGGTGAACTATTGAGTGGGTCACATGTGTGAGGCATCTGAATCAAGGGTACATTTAAGCGTCTGAGATTTGGAATAGGTTGTTGGGTTGTTCGAATACGGGATCCGTCTGGATACAGTGCTTGGTCTTGTGTTCGTTCTTAGATGGGAGTACCGAGTGTGAGTTACAAGCTAGAGTGTATCGCTCAATGGAGTTTGTTGAACAATGATGGAAGGAGTAGTTTCGAGGGAGGCTTGGCGTTATCTGTGGAACCTAGAAGACTTGTCACACGGCGTGCCGCGGCTCTTCGCAGCATGTAGCACAGAATGGGAATCCTCTAAGCATGCTGACTACTACATCGCGGAGACTATGTAGGTTTTCATCGGAAGTTCCAGGAACGGGGACATTCTGTAAAGTCTCCGGTAGTGCTGAAGTCTCCGGCACGGTAGCCTACCTTGCCGACCGTTCGTGCAGATCATCCGTGAATCAAAAAGTATAATAGACAGTGATATAGGTAGTAGCAATCGTCGTACTTGCCAGTTGCCAACACCTCTGTACGTCGCCCTCGCTCTTACCACGAGCAATAGCTACCCCGCTTGACACGACACACCACAACTCACCGCAAGTCAACGTCATGAGCGAGCCAGAGCAAACGAAGCCCTCTCTACCGACTTTCGATCCCAAGAACTGCCAAACATACGCGGGCAGCTGTCACTGCGGTACCGTGCAGTACGACGTGGTTCTGTCTCCGCCTCTTGCGGAATGGAAAATCGTATCGTGCAATTGCAGCATTTGCAGCCGCAACGGATATCTACTCGTGTACCCGGAGAGGCCGCAGCTTCACATGAAGAGCGGTGAAGATGCGCTGAAGAGCTACTCATTTGGTGTGAAGCGCAATTTGCACAAGTTTTGTGGACGGTGTGGCGGCAGTGTGTTCTTCGATCCGAGGATGAAGGAATTCGGGGAGGCGCCACCTGATCTCCTGGGTGTTAACGTGAGCTTTGCCTTGAATATCAATTTTCACGTGTACTGGAACTGACTCGCACTTGGCTAGGTCCGAATGTTCAAAGATGTGGAGGTGGATAAATTGAGCATTGTGCAGGTAGACAATCGATAAGCATAGCCTAGTAGGGCTCAAGACGCCTCGTTGTAATCTTCTTCGGCGTGCACGTCGAGTTTCAGTGTCCTTCTCAGAAACCTCTCAACGTCGAGATGCGTGAATGTGCCAAGCCGCTACCGCCGGCACAGTATCGATAAGGTGAAGCTTGAGGCGCAATGTCTTCGAACTCATGTCTCCATCTTCATGACCATGCATCGGCTTTGACTCCGATCGCGTACAATGTCAAGATTACGTCTCCTTCTTAGCTTTCTGCCGTCCAGGACTGCTCGTCAACCACTTACTGGCCGATATCATGTGCCACCACATCAACTCGAGCCCCTCCAATCTGGCATCCGCTGGTCGTACTTTTGGTATGCGAGCATTCTCGCCATGGGCATCACGACTGGACTCGGCGCACGACAGTTTGCAGCACCTCTTGGTCTGCCTGTACCTGGTTCACGAGAGGACAACCTGATATTGCAGTCATTGGGCCAAGATGCTGATAGACTGGACATCGTTCAGTCGCTGCGCAAGCAGAGCTTCGATCTACATTCAGATGCTCCCATAACAGGGACTGGAAGTACTGATGGGCTTAAGGCAAAGGGCTGGGTCGAAGTTGAGGTTGATGTTGCGAACGATGCGAAGGTTGATGAACTCGGTAGCAAGGGCATTCTAGGCGCTATCAGTGGTACCCGTGGTCTTGGTGTGCAACGAGCTTTTCAGAATGCTGAGACAAAAGAGTTGGTGGCTGTGGTTTGGATCGGAGGCGGTTTGGCTGGTTGGCCAAGCGTTGCGCATGGAGGAGCTATTGCGACCATCTTCGAGGAAAGCATGGCGCGAATGGTCAGAGGTCCGGTAGGAGCCACCGGTATGTACACTCGTAGCTCAGGACGCGGAGCAGCGCTTTCGATGAGGATGTGAAGCTGAGATCCGCATAGAGCAAATCCATCGGCCGAACTCCATCAGCATTACGTATGCGAAGCCAACGCACACTCTCGACTTCTACATCTTACGCGCAGCATTCTCGCAACCGGATTCGCCAGACGCTGAACCTCTTCCCAAGAAAGATGCAGAGCCTGCAAGATCGTGGCTGGGTCAATTGTCGTCCGAGAAAGACATGACGAAGAAAGATCAATCGCTGCGTCCAGTTGAAGTTATTGGGACGTTGGAGAGTGTGAAGGGAGAGCTGTGTGTGAAAGTAAAAGGCACGTTCAATGTATAAACCCGCCCAGTCAGCATCGTACAACAGCCAGTTGGACAAGCATTCGAGTACCACCAACAAGCACCTATTTCACCGCAATTCTCGCGCTAGGTCAATGCTTCCTCACCAATGGGTTCCAACCGCGCACTAGGGAAGCTTGACGCTGGATTGCAAGTTCCAGCCGTTGTTTCGCACCATCCCTGGGCCGTGGTAGCTTGCGGCCCGTGTATCTCAGATACGGAACCCCTTGCCGCACAACCTTTTGCACGATTCTATCGACGTTGACACTGGAAGCCTGGATGCTACTACTCTTCCATGCGCACAGAGATCAACTGGAAGCATCCCCGCGGTGAAGTGGCGTCTGGTTGAGGACGTATTCCAGGGATACGGAAAATTACCAGTACCCTTGCACGTCATTCGTATTCATGCTCATGATGTGCTTCATAGCCAGAGCAGCGATCAGCTAGACATTTTCAAGACACTCACGGACCTCCTACGCCATATGATTTTGTTCGTGATCTCGAACCGATCCGTGATAATTTCTTTGGTTGAGTTAACTCTTCCCCAAGTCGCAGCACCCCAATATCGCCGCGTGGTTAGATCAAGGAAGAACAGCCTATTCCCCGGCCGTGCATCGCTTGCGGCAGCTAGGCGGCTGACCCGCACGCAGGACAACCGCGCACCTACGAGTCATTGCGACAAATCGGAATCGATGCCCAGAACGAAGGCTCAATCCTTTGCTTTGTCGCTCTCCTACTCCAACACCCTTCCCGACTTAACATTCTAGGTTGGTATTTGTCTATCAGATCAAGCCAGCTTCCTACAACTAGCTTAATTATGGAAACCCAATCTTCAACGCTGGACACATTCTGTCGCCTGCGCAAAGTCAATGGGTGAGTAGTACCCAAAAACGGGACGTCTGTGAGGCACCTCAAGGTTTGGCGCTACTGCACTCAAAATGGCGTGTTGGGCGTAATACGAGACGATTTGACGACGTTATTCGGACGGCACAGCTCCTCCCTGGTAGCTGGGCCGTGACCACTTAGCATCTTGATGTCGGAGAGGGTATAATACATATCTGCTGGTGTCGCACATCGACCCGCTTTACCCCAGGCCCACAACAATATTTTGCCTTTCCTTT
>Ga0265780_10000425_pt1 | contig 66089 bp, 80 predicted proteins | sample P1T30metagenome_FD_192432 | JGI IMG/M metagenome (GOLD analysis project Ga0265780, IMG submission 192432) | Plant litter microbial communities from East Loma Ridge, Irvine, California - P1 T30 | ecosystem: Environmental > Terrestrial > Plant litter > Unclassified | place: USA: California... | reverse complement strand
ATAGCGGCCCTGCTCTAGGTGGGAAACGAGCGAGCGTGGCATCTATCGGAACTCAATGATTTCTATAATCAGACCAGTTGAATTTGCATCACAGGAACATGCAAGATCCCCAATTATTCTACTCCCACTACCAACAGTTTGCGGCGCCGTGTGATTTCGTTCTGGAAGAACTGAACAGAGAAACTAAAGCCACTTATCAATCCATCAAAGCCCCTCGCATCGTTTACGGCTCGCAACAAACCTTGGCGATTGAGATCACCCATTGATCCATACGAAGTACAAGCACCTCCATGTTTTCGAAGGCATCAGCGAATCCAAGCAATAATCTCAGCGGTACACGCTGCGATAGGATCTGCGGCGTCGACACTAGGTACCATACTTGATGCACACAGGAAAGACTACGTCATCGCGAAGCCCTAATGCAGCTCAAGATCCAGACTCGAAAATCAGCTCACCATAAAGCACGCATGTGGTGTGTAACCCAGTCCGGCAAAACACAAGCCTGCAACTACAATTACTGCAACTGATATCCTCGTTTGTGGGGCTAGTCATAAACGTACGCCGCTGAATGACAGAACTTGAATGCTCAAGTCGTAATTGATTAGCACTCTGCTATTGTGTACATGAGGTTTGATGCATGTCATTGGCTCCCATGCATGATCTTTGGGCAGAACGAAGTGGGATCGCCGACGGCCTATCGACTCTCCGAGCACGCTGGTAGCCATACGGTACCTTGGGATTGCATAGTTCACATCTGCTACCTTTTCTTACCCACCCTATAATATACACCAACTCACCACCTCCAGTCAAAATGAAGAAACAGGTCAGCGAAGACAGCGTGAGCGAGCCGCCCCTAGGAAAACGAGACATAATCCAGCTCATCAAATACCGCGCAAGCGCAACGCCAAACGCCTCGTACGGCGCTATCGCACGAGACGAGAACGACATGTCCAAAGGCTTCGAAGAAATATCCTGGTCCAGATTCAACAATGCCATCGGTAAGAATCTAGAAAATGAAGCAACGTCGGACTTTGACAACGATCCATCTAGATCGAGCAACACACTGGCTGCGCAAAGTCCTACCTGAGCCACTTGAGCCTTTCGAAACAATCGGATATACCGGCCCACGCGACATCCGGTATCCAATCCTCATCGCCGCCGCAGCACAACTAGAAAGAAAACTCCTCGTCCCAGGTCCTAGACTAATACTCGCAGCGCAAGAGCTGCTCGTCGAGAAAACGAGATGCAAATTCTGGCTTTTTGCGCCGCCGTTCGAAGACGTGGTACGCACCGTAGCTAACAAAAAATTTGACTGGGACCTCGATGTTCTGGAAGTCCCGGACTCGGATTTCTTCCTCGACCCCGAGAAAGTGGTAGATGTAGAGTGGAAGAAAACGTGGGAAGAGAGCAAGGATACGCCGTGCGTGGTTGTGCATACTTCGGGTTCGACGGGGTTGCCGAAGCCAGCTGTGTGGACGCATCAGGCTTTGATGCTGTTGGATGCGGGCAAGTTGATGCCTGAGTATAGTGCGGACACGTGCTGTGTTGAGAACCATTTAGCGGGGAGGAGATGGTATTGTCCTATGCCGATGCTGCATGTGAGTATATCTTTGTGAGCGAAGATTTCGGCTGACGCTCGCAGATCCAGGGCGTGCGGATGGCGCTTGCTGCTCCTGTGTGTTTGGGGAGTACTATTGTGTTTGGTCCGTCGGTTGGTGTTCAGCCAGCGAATGTGCAGTTATGTGTCGACATTGTATGATGAATCTTTGATCAATCTCAATGGAAACAGAAACTAACTTGGTACATTCATTTCCCTCTAGATCCGACACGGCAAGTGCAACGCAGTCTCATTCTCGCCCATGTTCCTCGACGAATTCATCAAGACCCCCACCGCACTAAAAACCCTAGAACACCTAGACTTTATCTACATTTCAGGCTCCCCCTGTAGCCGCTCAATCATCAAAGAACTGCACAGCCACAACATTCGCCCCGTCTCGCTCTTTGGTACAACCGAAACTGGGACCCTGGCGTCTGAAGCCGAGCCAGGCGACGACACGACGGATTACCAAAAACTGCGGCCCTCGTATGGTTGCGTCTTCGAGCACAGAGATGGCGTTGCGTACGAAATGGTTCAATACCGCAAGCCGGAGTTTGAGCGGTGGCAGGTCGTGTTCATGCTATTTCCTCATCTCGATCGCTTCCCCTTCGGCGACTTATATGTGGTGAGAATCCCATGTACAAACTCATTTGAAAGTAAACGCTAACCCCATACCTCAAATCTTGCAGGAATCCAAAACAAAGCCAGGACATTGGAAAATCATCGGGCGCACAGACGACTGGATCATCTTGAAAAGCTCAGCAAAGCTCAACGCAGTGGATGTCGAGCTCCGCTTTGCGTCTTCGCCTGGCGTGACTGGCGTGTTGGTCGGCGGGAGAGGACAAGCTAAGCCTTTCCTACTAGTGGAGTGGGAGGATAGCACGGTGGATGATGGCGAGAAGCTGGCAAAGCTGTGGCCCGAGGTTGAGCGCGTCAACGGGACGCTTTCGCTGTCGATCCAGTTACAGCGAGATTTGGTTCTTTTCACGAAGGGCGAGAAACCGTTGTTGCGAAATATCAAGGGCGTGCCTGTTAGGAGTACGTGTGAGGCTCTATATAGGGATGAGATAGAGCAGATGTATGCATCTGCAACGAAGCTTGTGTACTGAGGCTATGCTCAGAATGCCACATGACTCTTGGCGAAAGCGTCGTTGCAGGAGGAGACTGCCCGAGAATCTCAGTCATGACGATCGATTCATTCAAAATTCTTGTGAACAGTTCAATTCCACAATCAAAGCTGCATACACATCCATCTACACGAAGAATACGCCAAAACAAATGCTTCCACGATAAAAGTCAAGCCCTGAACAAACGCCGAGGGTATATGCCCCATCGTCGACGCTAAATACAACGCTACGCTTACACTGTTGCCGCCAAACAAAAACAATTAATGCATATAGTCTTCAGTCAATCAGTCAATCACTCATCGCGGCCACCCACCATGCCTCTCATTTGGATGTCTAACCGCACTCGCCCAATCATGGGGCGGCCCCGCAAGCGGCCTCTGATCCTGCGCCGGTCCAGGTCCCGATCCCGGCGGCGGCGCTCGCATATCTCTCCTGATGAGGTTCTCTCTCATCTGCTGATCGCGCATATGTATGTCCCTGTCCCTCTGACTCTCCTCCCGCCGTGCATAGTCGTCGCGCTGCATCTGCTGCGCCTGGTCCTCTCGTAAGCGCTCCGTGAAGCTGCGATCGCGGGGGTTGAAAGGCGTGAAGCGATGTGGTTCTTCGGGGGGAGGGCGTTGACCATACGACATGGGCAGCGAGTGGTTGTTTGTTCCGAGCGAGGAGTTGGGCGGGTGTTGGAGCGTCGGCGGCTGGGCTTGATCGGCCCTGGCGAGTGGGGTGTGCGACCGCTGCTGCGACAGGTACCCGCGTTCTTGTTGGTACCGCAGATCTTCGTGCAGCGAATTGGTTCGTTGCAGCACAGGGTTGGACTGCTGCTCGCGCAGCATGGTGTCGGCCCTCTGAGCGAGTTCTCGCCCAGTGTCACGGTCTGAGTGAATGCGAGCCTCGAAGTCATGGTGAATGTCGCGAGGATCACGAGGACGGTATGGATCGGCTAAACTACCTGGGCCGCGGAGCGAGTGCTGACTTGGGTGCTCATTTGGTGTTTGAGGATTGGAGTACGTCATGCCCGAGTTGTGAGACTGCGAGAGATCGTTGCGGCCTGGCGCGTCCCTCTGCTGCGGTACGTGGCTGGTGTGCAAGTGAGGGCTGGGACGCATACCCCTAGGTCCCGTAGGCGGAGCGCTGGTACCAGACGGATCAACTTGAGCATATGGGTTCGGCTGCAGGACTAGCGCTGAAGCGCTAGCACTCGCCGCATGCGATGGCGCTGTTGTGTTGGGTACAGCATGGCGAGGAGGCTGATTAGGGCCAGCGCTAATGCTAGGGGTACGCGAGTGCATGTGCGGCGAATTGTTGTACGCAGCATGAGGCGGCGGCGAAGGATTGTGCCGAGGGGCATTGTGCTGGGCAAACACCGACCGATGGTTCATAATTCCCCTAGAGTCGCCGAACAAAGGTTGTGGTAGACCGGAGTGAGATTGAACTGGGGTAGACTGCTGAGATTGACTGTGGTTGGGCATGTACTGTTGTTGCCGTGGCTGCCAGGGATCTCGCATGTTGCTAGGTCTGCCACCGGGCGCTTGGTCGTTGGTGAGATCAATTGTCCTGCTTGACGATGCGGGTGGTGCATAAGTCGGGCGCTCGTACGGCTTCTCGTACGGGTTGCGCCGTGGTGGTAACGATGACTGGGGTGGGGGAGGTGGAGCGATTGGCATCTGTTGGTGAGGAGTCGTGCTATGTGACGAAGGACCCTGATCCCCGACTTTCTTGCGGACAGGCTCCTCGGGGTCATCGTTGAGTATTGACGCCATTGTGAATTTTCTCGGCTCTGGCGCAGCCTTCGGTTTGGGCGGCGCGGGCGCACTCTGCATTGCAGGCTGGCCGTATGGAGCGTGCAGCACGTGGGGAGATTGAATTGCTAGGGGCTGTGCTGGTGGTATGGATGACGACGGCGGCTGTCTGGGCTCCTCTTTGACTGGTGGTGTGAGTATCGAAGCACGATTTGGCACTTGCTGCGCTCCAGGCAGGTGGCCTATTTGTTGAGGATGCTGATCTAATGGTGACTGACCAAGGCCTTGAGGTTGGGATAGATGGCGGCCGTGCGAGTATGGCAGCGATCGATGCTCTGGGGATCTGACTATCGAGCTCGAGCGCTGTGGAGGCATGAGTGGTGGTATGCCGCCAGCAAAGGGGGCCCTCTGATTGGACATTTCCTGAGATATGCGGCGATGATGTTGCTGGTGGCGGTGTTGAGCGTCCTGATCTTGCTGCATCTCGGATCTGCTTAATCCTTCCCGCTCACGCTCATACCCAAATGCGCGGTACGGGTGCTGTTGATGTGGCTCATGCCCGCCACGCATTACAACCCCTTGCTGCATGAGCCTCGACTGCTGATGTAACGCTTGCGACGGCGGCCGGGTATCGTGTCTCGAGGATACCTCTTCAGTAAAGTAGCCGGCACGAGGTCCCGGATGCTGTGGTTTGTGCTGTGACATTGATTGGAGATGTTGGACTTGGGCACGTTGTGGTGGAGCAGGAGGCGATTGTTGCTGTGAAAGCGACGGTATGGATGTGAGGCCACTTTCAGGCATGGGAGGGAAGCCGGACACAGGGATCAGAGGCTTGCCCAGCGTAGGTGCTTGTGCAATGGTGGAAAACCTCGAAGAAGTTGCAGAATGCGGAGGCGTCGTCTTGGGTAATGCAAGCGGGTTCAGCGGTGGAGACTTGTGTAACTCGGGCGTCGGCGCGATCTGGCGTGGAAGTGCCGTCTGTGTGCTCTCGTAGCGTCTCTTGGGAGCCGGCGTAGGTGTCGGTGCTGGTCCCATACGTTCTCCACGATTTCGCCTGGCGTCGGCTTCAATGGCTACTTGCTCCAGATCAGCGCGTCCTTGTTCGATCAGTCGGAGGTACTGGTTTTTAATCATCGTGTGCGTCTTAGTGCCCATGTGATTAGAGATGGCCAGCCAGTCTGTACCGAAATGTGCAACGTTTTTGTCGAAGTCTCCCAGTTCGGAGACGGACCAGTAGCTTGACGGACCCGGCCTCGCACCTGCTTGCGTTTTCGGGCGGTCCATCATATTCAAAGGCATGCCCATCATGGAGTCCTCAGCGAGCAACATTGGATCTTCGATGAGCGTTGTTTGCATCGGCATTGCTAACGGCACGGACATCGGCATCAGTGCATCGCTCAATGGGCGCTTGCCAAAATCGTCCTCCGCCTTGAGGCTGGGAGCTTTGTCCTTGCGATCCAGTTTCATTGGCGATCCAGCAGGAGCCGCTGCTAAAGGCATGTTCTTCGCTTTGCGGCTGCCCTTCTCTTTGGCAGTTTTGCCGCGGCGAACCTTTTCTTGGGTCCCATCAGCGTCGGTCTGCCTGCGCGCGCGTCCAGGCGTGATGGTCGCAGACGCAAGGTCGAACTCGATCTCGTTGCCTCCGGAAGTCGGCCCAAAGGTCGGTGCGGCCGATCGTCGAGGCCGACCAGTCTCCGTAAGCGGCAAAGGCCCATCGTCGGCTGCTTCTGGTCGGTCCATGTTGGCAATAGCTCCTCGACCGCGACCAACCGCGCCACCACGTTTGCGCTGGCCTCCTGCTCTTCGCCCTCTCAATTTTCCTTTGTACTCCCGACCCCACTTGGTGGCGTAGTAGTGGTTGATGCAATGTTTGTAGGTCCGATCAATGCCAGTCTCTTTATGCAGAATCTCGGCCAGTCTACCCCATTTCTTGGCATACTGGTCCCTGTAGTTGTAAACCATCACCCGGTGTTCTTCTTCGGTGAAGTCGTCTTCGGGTGGTTCGTAGTGAAATACGAACACACCTTGGCCGGGCTCGCGCTGAAAGTTGGTGTCAATGTATCTCCGTCGCTGTGCCTCGGACTCAATAATCTCAAGTGGCAGCTCGGCTTCTTTCTCTGGATCAGCCATGGCTCTCCTTGGCTCCTTGTCCTTCTTGACCGTCCTCTCCTCTTCGGCTGTCTTTAAAGACTCTTTGAGGGCCTGCTCGAGATCATGCTCTGTGGCCCATCGGCCTGCATGACTCCGGCGGCCAGTAGCTGATGGGACAGGCTCAAGGAAGCCGGCCATGGCAGCAGTGGTGACATCTGGGGTGGTGGCTTTTAAACTGGGCTCGGCAGAGGGCTGTCGATCTTGTTCATCTTGCTCCCGCTCTTCGTCTAAAGGACGCGTGTTGTTGCGCCATTGTTGGTAGAGAACAGCATACTGCTGAAGCGTTCCATCACTGTCCGTGTCAGGCTCGATGCTCTTGCGTAACTTGTCGCGGATGGCAAGCATGACGGATTCTGAGAATTTTGGACGGTCTAGTTCGATGTCCGATATCGGCGTTGGCGGACCAGATCCGAGATATGGCAACGAGCTAAGATCCGGCATTGAGTCCTGTTCGGAAGATGGACACCTGCCCAGCCGAAGTGCAACAGTTGCAGGCGCCAGAGGCCGTTCCTCCTTGATGTCCATATCTACATCATCTCCCTCATCCGCCTTCGGGGTCAAAGGTTCAGGGGCAACGCTGTCACGCGAGATTTGCAGTCGCGGCGAGGATTCTTGGTCCACCTCTGCTGGGATCTCTAGCTCTTGCACTTCATCCTTCATTGTAACGTCCACTTCGACGATCGGAGCCTCCGTCTCCTCCGCTGCGGCGGGTAGAGGTCGAATTGCCAGGCAATGTAACAACATGAGGTCCTGCAGAGGGCTTACAGCTCGGAGATGAGGTGCGCTCAAATCTACTTTCCGTGCTTCGAGTATTTCCCGCTCTCGGTTGTATTTGGCTTCAGACCCAGCAAAGTCGCCTTCATCGAGGTCAAGATCGTCATCATCATCAGAGTCTTGCATGACTTCTGGGGCGGAGGACGCAGCAGACATCAATGGCTTCGCAAGACGAGGAGAGGCCTCAGCCATGAAGACGTCCGAATGCCGCCTGGTCTCAATTGGACCGAGATTTGGTGAAGGCGCTACGGGGCGTTCTGCAGAGACCGCTCGCTCCCGAGGCTTGTCCGGATTGGCCAAGCCTCGCGGAAAGGAGGGTGATTCTGACTTTGCTGAATGCAAACATTGGGATTGACTCGCAAATGATGTGGAATCCAGCCTCGGGGCTTTCGGCGCGTTTCCGAACATCCTGTCGCGGTCGTCATTGGGAAATTCGCGTTTAGTTGGTACCGAGGGACGGTTCTGCATGAGACCTGGTCTGACCCACTGCATGCTTTTCGGTCCCCCACTGATTGGTGCTCGCGGGGCCGAAAATGAGGATCGATCTGGAGGTGGGTACATTGGAGGGGGTCTGGCAGCCATGGCTGCTCGATCGGCCTTTGGCCCAGTGGGTATATTGGCCGGCAAGCTTTTCGGCGAAGTGTTGACAGAAGAAACGCCGGCACTGCGAGGCCCGAAAGCTGCGTTGACGGTATTAGGAGACGCGTCACGTGGTGCATGGGGTGGAAACGGCGCTCTGGAGAATTGAGGCGATGCATGGGCACGGAACGCGGCCTGAGGAGCAATGGGTGGTGGTCGTGGTTTGGGTGCGGGGCCCTGGGGCAGTGATTTCACCAGTGCTGCTGGATTCGGAGTCGATGCAGTGACCGGCTGAGTTGGAACGGCTGAAGATTGAATTGCCGCGGATGCAGAAGACGATACAGAAGCGGGCTGCCGCGTGGGTCCTGAATCTTTGGTGGCAGATGTTGGAGCAACAGCAATAGGCTGACTGGAAGCATCCGTGCGTGGAGGCCCAACAAATGCCGGTGGCCTTTCTTGCGTGGCAGCATCGCCTGAAGGACGGTCAATTGGTCGATCTGCTTTTGGTCCAGTGGGCGGTGCCACGGCGAGACCAGACGAAATGCTCGCTTTGGGTGCCGTTGGAACGACAGGTGTGGTACTAGCTGGAATCGAAATCGACACAACAGGAGCTGATGCTACTGGCACAACAGGCTTCGGTAGCGGTGCTGACACTGTGCTAGCTTTGACCTCGGGCACAGGAGCCCTCCAGACATTGGAACCAAATGCCGGCACTGCAGCTGGTGGTGAGGATGGTCGCGGTGCATATCGTTCGCGCGACGCCTCGGCACGACTGGCGAGAAGGGGGTCGTCCTTCCCTGGATCCCTCCGCGAGTCTTTGCCTGTCACAGAGTCAATTGCAACCGAAGGGCGCCGCGAGTACAAGTCTGCCTGTGACCCTAAGCGGTCTGATGGAGATGCATGATGCGTTGAATGCGATGGAGGGCCTGTCGGAGTTCCTGGAATGTAGCGTGAGTTGGACGAGACGGAGTCGCGGTGAGTGTCTAGCGCACGTGGACTAGGCTTAGCGGCGCCAGCTGGTCCAACATAAGAGTCGTATTCTCGCGGGACAAACCTACGATCGTCCCTCCTGTCTGGCTCGCGATCGTCCCGTCGGTCATCTCTCACGTCCCTGTCTCGGCGCACAGGGGGTGGTGAACGGCTACGTCGCCACGTTCGATCACGCTCACGAGGGTCGTGATGTCTGTCGCGGTCGTCATTGTGAAACGGACGTTGCCGTCCAACGAAACCTCCGCCTCGAACGCCACGGCCAGAGGCACTACCACGATACGACGAACCAGCGCCCGGTGGAGGATCCGAATAGGTAGATCCTGCTGAAGGAGGACCATCCCGAGAGTTGCGCCGCGCACGACTGACGTCCAGATCACGGGGCACGAAATCCCTCTGATCCCGCACGTCTCTTGTTTCTCGGACTGGCGAACGTCGTGGCGGAGGAGTCGGCCGCCGCTCTCTGCGGTCGAACTCGCGGTCTCGATCTCGATCACGGTCAGCCCTCCACGAATTATGGGAGTTCGCTGCAGGACCGCTGCTCAGAGGCGGCGCATTCCGCAGAGGAGTATCCTCACCACGACCTGCGAATCCTCTTCCTCGTCCGTCGCGCGGGGCAGAGGGCGCACTTGACGCCGGTCCCGCGGCCGGACCTCGAGGTGCATCTCCTAGGGACTTTGGTCCTCGCGGTGGATCTCTGGGCGGGAAGTTGCTGGGCTCTGGATTTGGTCGGCCATTTGGTTCACTACTCCTTGGTGGATATCCGCCGCCAAAGTTGGAAGGTCTCCGGTACGGTGGTGGAGATCTGTCGCGCGGATATCTGTTATTGTCCGGATACCGATTGGTAGCCATGATGGAAGAGATCTGATTCAGCTGCTACCTGAATCGTCGGCATGGGTGATCACCAGTTTTGAGGCTCTGTGGTTGTTGATATGGTTTTGGTGAAGTTGGTCTAGGGTATGAGCAGGCCCGTCGCTGGCTGGGAAAACAATGGCTGGTGGTGTCGAAAATGGCAATGCAAGCAGATCTATGTGCGCCCGTTAAGCCGTCCTGTATATCTTCGGGCCCACTTGAAACCGTCTGTTGGTGTTCCAAGGTTGACGCACGTCAGCCGAGGGTTTGTTTGAGGCTGGCCCTATCGGGCGCTAGCGCAAGGCCCGTGTCCTGCGCACCGAGGATTGGGAATGGTGGCCGATGTTAAAGCGCACGATCGGCGGTGGAACCTCCTGCACTGGCTCGGCGCCCGGGAAGCTGAGATTCGATCTGCTGCTGTCGTCTCTTCAGGCCCTGGGCTGCGTCTGTTGCTGCAAAGCGCGTCAAATGCAGCAGCAGCGGCGGTTGGACCGTCCAGAGTCGTTTAGGATGATCGGTGGGCGTGTGGCGGTCAACAAAGCCGCTCTGGAGTCGCGAAAGTCGTTCCTGCAACCCCCGTTGACGTGGCGCTGGGTCTCTTTGTGGAGGGACACCACGTGAGCTGGCCGCGGCTGACCTAGAGAGGATGGAGGGGAGTGCTGAAATGCTATCCGGACGCTGCTCTGGTGCAGGTCGCGAGCATGGTGACGTGCGAGACGTGTTCCTGGATGAGGGTGAGGTTGGTGGTGGAGAGGCACGAGAGGGCAACGTCGACGAGCCAGAACGAACTTCGACACACGGACCCCGGCCATGACGGACGGGTCCAGGAGAGAGTGTTGCATGCACACTGCCGCTAGCTTTCCATTGGTTCTGCAATTCGAAGTGGAGACAATCTTGAATGTGCAGCCCAATCAGAGACCTTGCCGCTGCTTCGAAACTCGTGTGGCATTCAGTCCCATCCGGGTTCCTCGCTCCACACGCACTTTGACGCTTGGGACACAGGCTGCAGTGCACCCACGCCGACGACTCTTCCACGGCGCTGCACAAGCTAATCGTGTTGAGAGGTTTATCATGTAGAGATTGGGTTGAGTCAGGCATGCATATTTATCTGTCTTCGAGCAGGCTGCCGGCTGCATGTGCCAGAAAACGCTTTCGCGATCGTCTTGGAGGCTAGTGCGCCATCAAATGTGGGGGCGTTAAGATCCGAATTTGCACAAGCAGGCAGCGGTTGAACAGGAGCTCGCGGTTTACGCAACCACGCAGCAGGTTCATTATTCACCGCCGCTTTTCGCGCAGTCCGTGACTTACGCGGATCTTCTTTAATACTTTGGCTGCAGCGTGTCATGTCTGCCGCCAACGATTCCTCGGCGCCGTCCGCCGCCACAGATGCAGTGCTGAAGCCATCCGCAGCGGTCCCTGAGGGGTCGCGCGAGGTGAAAGGCATCGACTTCAACCAGTACGCGTCGCGCAGCATCACCGTCGAGGAGCTGGTGGGCGGCTACGCCAACATGGGCTTTCAGGCAACATCGGTTGGGGAGGCTGTGCGGATCATCAACGACATGGTAAGTTTGGTCTCGCCAAAGCGCGGCTCTAGCGCCAGGTTGCGGAGAACCATCGGAAGATTCCCGTGCGTGTGCGTTAGGGATCCGAATTAGCCGCATTTAGCAAAACCACAGTATCGTGCTAACAGGTGACAGCGTGCATGGCGAGACCCTGAGGAGGGCCAGCGCACGACGATATTCCTGGGATACACGTCCAATCTGATATCGTCTGGTCTGCGCGAGACGCTGCGATACATTGTCCAGCACAAGCATGTTGCTGCCATCGTCACGACTGCGGGCGGCGTGGAGGAAGACTTCATCAAGTGCCTGGCGCCGACTTACCTCGGGTCCTTCTCCACGCCCGGTGCCGGACTACGCCAGAAAGGCATGAACCGGATAGGAAATCTGGTGGTTCCCAACAGCAATTACTGTGCCTTTGAAGACTGGGTCGTGCCAATTCTGGACACGCTGCTTGAGGAGCAAGAGGCTAGCAAGAAGACCGACGAGCCACTGCACTGGACGCCCAGCAAGATTATTCATCGACTGGGAAAGGAGATCAACGATGAGCGCTCCGTCTACTACTGGGCCTGGAAGAACGATATTCCCGTCTTCTGTCCTGCACTGACAGACGGCAGTCTCGGCGACATGCTGTACTTCCACACGTTCAAGTCTTCGCCTGAGCAGCTCCGCGTAGACATCGTAGAAGACATCCGAAAAATCAACACGATCGCTGTCCGGGCGAAGCGGACGGGCATGATCGTGCTGGGTGGTGGAATAGTCAAGCACCACATTGCGAATGCCAATCTGATGCGCAACGGCGCAGAGAGTGCAGTCTACATCAACACGGGTCAGGAGTACGACGGCAGCGATGCGGGCGCGAGGCCGGACGAGGCAGTCAGTTGGGGTAAGATCAAGGTCGATGGAGACAGCGTGAAGGTGTACGCTGAGGCCACGGTCGTGTTTCCGCTCATTGTTGCTGCGACGTTCGCGCGGGTGGAGCAGGAGAAGAAGTAGGCGGTCTTGGTTATTGGATGGCAGCCTGGATCTTATCGACAACAAGCTATGTAACTGGATCAATGTCATTGATGAAGTGTCTTGCTGGCGAGTTATGAAGCGAGAAACGTTGCCGGCGCGGATTGGTCACGATGCATGCAGGGAAGGCGCGGTCCCCACTTTCCGTTCTAGTTCCCCGGACTAGCCCCAGCTGTGGAGATGTCCATCAAGCGTCTCACAATCGATAAGCACGAAAGCCGGAGCTTCGATGACATACGCTGCTGAGCTCTGGAGCCTAGCACGATGAGTCAAGGATGGTGGAGCAAACATTGTCAAAGGGCTGCGCTGTGCTGTGCGACGATGATGAGGAGGGCGGCCGCATGCTGTCGCCATGGGGAATAGCGGATGGGCGGGATCTAGCTGTAACTTACCGCCTCATTTCTCGAGCATCTGAATGGACGATTGGCACAGCTTGTAGGCTGCAACCCAGCCCAGCCACGCCCCGTGCATGCTCTGCTCTGGCTCAGTGCCTATCTCTACATTTTGACCTCGACACCTCTTACTTAACTGCTGTATACTATTGCTTCTCTGTGCCTTACACCTGCTGTCACAACTACTCAACACCACGATAACGACTAGACGAGCTTCACGATAACGCCGAGAACCAGCTTCGCTATCACTTCTCACTGTCAAACATCACTCACTTGCATCATCTACCGCTGCAACACCACTGCCTAATCGCTCGCCTTCCAATAGCTTCAGGCTGCTGTATCAGCAATTCACCGCGAAACACTCCCAGGCCGACCTTATCACCACCGCCTTTCCAGCGTCGGATGCGCCTTCCGCCCAGCGTCCAGCCATGAGCATCAGCGTGGAGCCAGTGCGCTTCAGCCAGCCGCCGTCGTCACCAGGCTTCTCGAGCCCTCCACAGTCGCCGAACCACCACATTCATACCACCTCTCCACCGCCGCTCCCGCCGCCTGCCAACGACATCGATATGAGCTCCTCGATCGCCACATTAGCGTCTGCGGGCCAGCGGCACGACCGGGACGCGGATATGCAGGAGGGCGTGGGCGAGGGTTTGACAAACGGTCATGTGGAGGAGCCAGCGGTGCCTTCGAGCAATCACCCGCTTGCTGCGAACACCAACACTGTGGCTGTCGAAGTTGCAGCCATGGACGATGACGCAATGGACACGACGCCAGACCTCGACGCGCAGCTGGTCCAGGCAGATGGCGAGCATAACCCCCTCGAGACTGCACTTGCATCAAGCATGCCTCCCACAGATGGAGCTGCTGCAGATGAGCCGGCCAGCAATGACCAGCTTCTGCCGGTGGCCCCTCCAGCCGACGTTGTAAGTGATAATGTACCTTCAAGATAGGCGTACTGTTAACAAACCTCACAGACCGAGATCCTCCACACATTCCCCATAGACCCTCCCCCACCAGCCGATCCCAACTCGCAACCACCTCCTCCTCCGCCACCGGTCGACCCCATACGGTCAGATTCCGAATCATCTGACGACGACGACGGCCTCCAGCCATGGCACCCAATACAGGAGGATACTTCCTCGCCAGACGAGGTCGAGCTCAAGGAGATGGAGGCTACCACAGAGCACAGTGCGCTGGATCACGAGTACTGGGAGAGTAAGGCATTCCTGCCGCTAGAGGAGCCTGAGTACACTGCAGGTGAGAGTGGGCGCATCAACTGGAGCATCGAAGCCTACAACGGCACGCGCGAGAAACCGAATCGCGACATTGTCATGAAGTCGGAAGTGGTCACTGTTGGCGGGCATCAATGGCAGATCAAATTCTACCCGAGGGGCAACGACTCAGACTATCTTAGTCTGTATCTGGAGTGCCTAAGCGTGGTCGATCCGAGCAAGAAGAAGAAGAAGAAGGAAGACGACGACAAGAGCGATACTTCCTCTGTCAGTGATGAAGCGCCCAAGGAAGAGGGCCAGCCTGAGGTGAAGGGGGAGAGTGAAATGGAATCCGGAGAGGCTGCGCCAGTGGAAACTCCAGCGTATCCGGAAAAGCCTACCGAGCCGCAACACGCGCCTTTGCCTCTTCTAGATGGAAAGTCGGTACCAAAGCGGAAGAGTGTCGCAGCGCAAGTTAGTGTCGTGCTGTACAATCCGACCGAGCCCCGTGTACACTACTCAAAGACTGCTCTACATCGCTTCTGCAGCGGATCGCCTGATTGGGGGTGGACGCGCTTCCACGGCCCGTACTACGACATTTCCCATCGCATGCGAGGTCACCGAGCGGCTCTTCTTCGAGAAGACAAACTCGCGTTTACTGCTTACATCCGTGTCGTTGATGACGAGACAAATTGTCTATGGGAACACCATAGCCGAGAGAATCCATGGGACAGCTTCGCCATGACTGGACTACAGTCTCTTGCTCTGGGCGAGGATGCGAGTGCTCCTGGTGGCAACATGATCTCTGCCGTGTCGTCGTGGCTGCTCTTCAAGCCTTTCCGCAAAATTCTGTACGATGTTGATACGCCTGATCCGGAGGTGGATTTCTTTATGCGCCCAAAGCCACTCGTCACCGCGTTGCAAAAGGTTCTCTACATGCTTCGCACGCAAGTCGAACCAGGTGCCGGAGCAGTCGCTTTGGATGACGTGTTGGAGGCGCTGGACTGGTACGGGATTACCGACCGCCTCGATAAGCTCGATGTGATCGGAACATGGGAAGTCCTGCGCACGAAACTCGAGGACGAATTGCGTGATACTACACACGCCGATGCAGTCCTCTCGCTCTTTGGACCAAAGCGCGACTACTCCTCAGGCATTCCCACATACCGAGTGCCAGTGGTCGACATGGACACGATGCAGAACGCGATAAACAGCTCTCCAAATTTCGCAGTGACAGGTCAGCCGTTGCCGCAGATGCTTACTATTGAGCTTGATCGGCAAGACTTTGACGTGAAGACGCGATCCTACGTCAAGTTGCTGAATAAGGTCACTCTGGACGATCACATCACCATTGGCGAGACGAGCTATACATTGTACGGATTTGTTGTGCACAAGCAGACGTTGCAATCCTACGTCTACCAGCCCATCTTCCGCCCCGAAGGCCCAGGTTCTCGATGGTACAGCTATTCTGACAGCAAAGACGAGAACCAAGTGAAGTGCTTGACCAAGAATCAAGCTCTAGGAGAACACGAAGGAAAGGAGGGCAAGGGACAGATTGTCGGCAATGACCCAATAGCGTATATTGCGATGTACATTCGGAATGACGTGGCTCAAGCTGCTTTTACTTGCGACGCAGAGACAGAGCTATGGACCGTTCCCAAGTGGGTACGTGCTGAGGTGGATATACGTGCTGAGCTGCAGGAAGGCATGGCATCTGGAATTCTCCCAATACCTCCGATGCCAATCCCAGTCGCAGAAAAGTCATTGGATTTCCGTGTCGTCGATTCCCGGATTTTTAAAGACCATGAGGGTCCGGGCATCTTCGACGCGTACGAGACCGAGTGCACTTTCAAGGTCCAGATCAGTAACAAGTCAAGCTGTGACACGATCTCCGACACGTTACTACCACTTTTCCCTGAAGTTCAAGATCGCCGGCAAATTCTGTTCTGGTTCCTGGTTCCTGCTCAGGGATCACTAGGTCGGCCACAATTTCTGACCACTGGCAAAACTATTTACTCCCGGGGAGCCTACGACCGCCACACTGAGGGTAGGACCTGGACCTTGGGTGACTGTCCCGTCATTTGTCCGTGTATCTGGGTGCATATTCTCGACTTCGCCGATCTTCCTGAGCCGCCAAAGCCAGAGGCCAAGGAGTCGGAACCAGCTGAAGCAGCTTCTGCTCTACCAGTCGCAGATGAGATGCAGGCCGAGATGAGTCATGTTGACGACGATCGGACAATCACTCCACCGCCGCATGATGTGGCTCCTCGCACAGAAGACACTCCAATGAGCGAACCGGACGAGCCCATAGATGCGTCAACAGCAGAGGCAAGCGAAGCTCCGGCTCCACCAGCCGATATTCCTGCTCCAGCAAACGACGTAGAAGCCGGTGATACCGCTATGGTGGAGGTTGAGTCTTCAGACGTGCCCGACCCACCACCTGTCGACGTGCTCGTGCCAGAACCAACAGCACCAGGGCCAGGCGACACTGAAATGGGCGGCACACAAGAAGAGCTGCTTCTAATACCACCGCCACCTTTCAACGTATTCGCTGTACCCACGGAACTGCTTCAGCCTCCACCACTTGTGCGGCCTCGTAGCCCGGACCCACCACCAGAGGAGATCTACTTCTTCTTGAAAATATGGAACGCAGAGAAGCAAGCTTTGGATTCACATGGCTCGCACGTGTGCTTGAAATCCGCAAGGGTAGACGAGACCGTTGTCAAGCTTCTCGGCCTCCCAATGGAAGACAAGAAGAAGGTTGAGCTCTGCGAAGAGGATGAAATGACCAGCACTCGCCCCATCAAGCACCGCCGGTCCTTTGCGCAACTCGATCTCCAAAACACCTGCATAATCATTGCATCCCTCCCCCTCACACCCGACCAGCGCTCCGCCCTTGCTGAACGCGCCGCCTTCGCCGACCCACAGAGCTACCTCGCCCACCGCGCCCAGGCCCGCAACTTCCCGCAGAAAATGAACGGGCACTTCACCTACAACTACTTCTCAGACCAGTACTACAAGGGCGAAATCACCAACGGACACCGCCATGGCCACGGCCTGCGCATCTACCACAGCGGCGCCACATACACCGGCTCCTTCCGCCTCGGCCAATGCCACGGTCACGGCCTATACACGTTCCAGAACGGCGACACTTACGATGGCGAGTGGGCGGATAACCAGCAGCACGGCTCCGGCACATTTGTCGAGGCCGCGACAGGCAACACGTACGTGGGCGGCTGGAAGAACGACAAGAAGTTTGGCGAGGGCGTGACGCACTGGAAGAATGCGCAGGAGGCGGAGCGCCTGTGTCGCATTTGCTGGGACGAGCCGGCTGAGGCAGCGTTCTACGATTGTGGGCATGTCGTGGCTTGTTTGCCGTGTGCGAGGGAGGTGCAGACTTGTCCGGTTTGTCGGAAGAGGGTTTTGAGTGCGATGAAGCTTTACTATGTGGCGTGAGGGAGAATGGCGAGTAAAGATGAGAGTGACCCGATGGAAGATCGATGAGAATGGCTGGATGGCTACGGATTCACTGGAAATTGAACAGGCGTACAGGTCGTGGGTACAGGGCGTTTGTGGTTTTCTTCGGCTTCACGATACATCTTTACTTAGGTAGTTATACTGCTGCGGCAGTTCGAGATTGGCGTCTACATGTCCCTTCGTTAGCGCGGTGCTCACGGCGCAACAATCCAAATACATCTTAACAACCATTCACCGCACGATCATCACATCATACTCCCCCTCAAACCCTCCTCACCGCACAACACCACCAAACTCAACCCAAACCTCCGGCTTCTCAAAGAACCCATAATGCCTCAAATCCCTATCCAGATCCACCTCCTGCCCCCTTACCTTGCCCACATCAAACGACCAAAGCACCTTTGCCAAGAAAAGCTTCGCCTGCTTCCACGCCATTTCGCGGCCCATGCAATCTCTCGGCCCGAGACTGAATGGATGCAGACTCTTGAGGTGGTCGTGCGCGAATGCGGGGTCGTGTAGTGGGTGGGAAGGTGGGAGCCAGCGTTGGGGCTGGAAGAGGTGTGGTAAGTGGAAGTAGGAGGGGTAGCGGGCTAGGGCCCAGATGGAGGATTGGACGTGTGTCTGTTGTTGGTATCGAGTTAGTGATGGAGAGTGAGGGATGTTCTGGTGCGTAGTTGCCTTACGCCTTTGGGTATGTACTCTCCATCTACCGTCTCGCCGGGAGAAATTCGCGGAAGGCCCGTGTTGTTATTCGGCAGCATGCGGAGTGTTTCTTCGATTACGGCGTGGAGAAAGGGCATTGAGGATAATGTCGTGCTGGGCACTATCTCGTCGTAGCTCGCGAAAGTATCTCTGATCTCCGTGGTCAAGACTGCATGTGTCTCGGGATTCTCGAGAAGGAGTACGATGGTGCCGTAGAATACGTCGGCCATGGGTCCCCAGCCAGCGAACATGAGTTGCAGCGCGATGGATCCTATGTGGAGCTGTTCCTTGTGGTTGGAGGGGAAGATGGCGTTTTCTGGGAGGATGTGGTCGAAGTAGTCTGGGTGCTCGGTACGTCCGCGTTGTTCTGACGTGATTGTTATTAGCACGCGCGAGACAGAGCGAAAGGTAATTTAGTTACCGACACGGCGTAGCACACTGTCTCTTGTGGCCTTTTCCATCTGCGCAAATAACGTGACTTTGCTGAACGGTACGAACAAGTACTGGAGCGGCATGATGAGTGGAAAGCGCTTGAATACTTGAAGTACTGTTGTGAAGAAATTGAAGTTCTGGAGCACCACAAGATTGACCGAGTCTTTCACTACCGGTAGAGTCAGCACTGTGCAGAGATGTTGATATAGGCCATACTATCTCTCATCTGATGCATCTTCTCACCCCACGCAAGATCAGCTGACATGTCCATAGCCAGCCAATTCGTCCATTTCATGAGCGGAACGCCAGCATGTTCTCGAACACCTGTTCGTGCGGTGCCGAGCTCTTTCATTCTTGCCACGAAGTAGTCCATGTGCTCGTGCACTACAGGCTCCAGCGATCTCGAGAATCGAGTGCTGAAAGCCGGAGCAATTTGCTTCGCAATCTGGCGATGGCGAACTGGATCCTCTGTGAGGTGTAGGTACAAAAGTCAGTTGCTTTTACATGTCATATCATACTGTCACTCCTCACCTTCCCACACAAGACCACCGAGGTCCTTGCCGCGATTCTGGAAGTCAGTCTTGACAAAGTCCTCCAGATTCTTGTGCTGCGGCGCGTAAATGTCGGTGAACGCTTGAGGCGTGAAGAAAGCAAGTTCATTAGGTGCGATGCGGACAATTGAGCCGTAGTCGTGTAAAACCTGTTCGATCGCCCAAGGCCACCGCCCAGAAAACCAGTGGTAGGCATACCAGAGGTTAGATACGGCGGCTAATCTTGGTCCTGAGAAGCGCGATAGGGGATGAAAGTAGAGTAAGTAAGTAACGCGAGCTGACGCATATGCAAAGATCTGGCTTGCTCGTTAGCGTTTATTGGGTGGCTTTTAATCGAGAATGGAACGCGCACTGTGCTGCATATAATGGTAACAAGACTCAACGACGACATGCTTGAGACGTCGATCGCATTATTCGAAGTCATACTCGCGTGATGCAGATATTAGGGTTCAGTGAAGGACGATGAGGTCCAACAGTCGCGTAAAGCTGACAGGTTTGCGGCACAGCAGCGCGTTCCTATTGGATTGCATACTGGCATTTTCCCGCATCGAAAGGAGCGTGCATGGTAAGCGACGATTTCATTTACAACAGCGTGTTCGCATTGACCGTCCATAAATGTCTCGCAGCAATTGTGCGCGCTGGGCGGGGCGCATATCCTTTGGCTCTGATATGGCAACTTAGCTTTGCGGAGTCTAGGACCTCATCGTGACCAGAGTGATGTATGTCTTGTGTCCATGCTAGTTAGCACTGTTGATGGACGCGATAGTCTGCAGAAGATGTGATGGAAACTGCTACAATATGGAGGTCTGCAGATGGGGGAGTGGTTCAGCCAAGGCTACCTAATTCGGTAAGTTCCGTCATCCCCTTTCTCCATCTTTTTGCTCGCCGAAACATCACTCTTCCATCACTCCAAACCCCGTTCATGAACTTCTTCATCTCCACGCATATCAATATAAGTAAATCTCGCGTAGTACTGGGATGTTGCACTTCAACGATATCGCGATACGTCCGCACGTCGCAACGCCACCATGTTCAGCACGAGCGGAACACCCGAGACATCAATAAACAGGAGTTGGCAACGCGGTTGCTTGCGGCCACGAAGTAACAGGACCAGGCTTATGAAGTAAAAGCGGCGTCATCTTGTGGCTCCGTGTCCTCGTGTGAAGTCGTCGGCTGTTCCTGGGTTGTGTAGTAATATGTCGCCTTTTTCCTCTTTCACTCCCGTGCATTTTTGACTTTGAAGCACCTTTTCTTCTCATCTCAACTCCAATGAAATGATAGCACCAACACACAGCCGATACCATGGAATCCGGCGCGTTACCGCCACGGATGCGATGCCATGCTGCAGGCAGCCGTTCAAACGCACTCGTTCACCGCACCTTCACTGAGGTGAGAATCGCACGCGACTGCCCATGCAACCGCGACAGCAGCGACACGCAGAAAGACACAGCAATCACCACCCGCATGCACGGACCGCTGTTGCCTCTGTAAACACTTCTTCTAGCTGCCTGCAAATTCTCCCCACGCCCAATAAATCACCCACAATCAGCGACCCAATTAAGTCAACCAATCATCAAGCCGCGGACTATCACGACTCCACAACATCACGACATCATCCCCCATGGCCGCCTCTCAAGCTCGAAAGCCACCGACTCGCACGTCCGCCCGTGTGGGCACGCGTGCCAACCCCGTCGTCCTCGATGAGACACCCGAGCCAGAAGAGCAGCCGGTAGTCCCAACAGCCGCAACTCGCAGGACAAAACGCCCGCCTGTCCCGCGAGTCCGCGCCGCCGCCGTCGTCAAGCCCAAGACCTCAAAGACACCGAGCAAGCGCAAAATCGATGCCGAGCCAGCAGCTGCACTCACCCCCAAGAAGAAGCGCGGCCCAGCCGAGAAGCGCGACTGCTCAATCTGCGCCTCATCCAAGAGCATATCCTACTCCTTCCGTCTGAACGACGCTGATGGCGTCTGCGAGCACTTCAAGAACATCTGCGGCGCGTGCATCCAGGGCATGCTCAAAGGCAAGATCTCCGACCGCAAGCTCGACAACGCGGACCTCGCATGTCCCTTCACGTGCGAGTGCGTGCTCGACCAAGACCTCATCCGCCGCTCCCTCACCAGCAAGTCCTTCTTCGAGATCTACTCCAACGCCCTCGCCAAGCACCACCTCGCCTCGAATCCCAACTACATAGCATGTCTGTCCTCAGAGTGCGGCCAATACTTCTCCATCGAAGACTGCGCCGGCAAGAAACCTCGCGGCAAAGGCAAGACCACGGCAAACAAGAACATCGCCTGCCCCTACTGCAATTTCGAGCTGTGCCTCACGTGCAACCGCCCCTGGCACGACGGCCCCTGCTCCGCCGCCAAGCAAGCCGAAGACGAGAAATCAGTGGCCGAAATGCGCGCCATGGGCGCCAAACCGTGCCCCAAGTGCGGCATCAACATCGACAAGGACGGCGGCTGCGATCACATGACGTGCAACACGTGCCGGCACAACTTCTGTTGGCAGTGTCTGGTCCCGTACGATGCGAATGTGCGGCACGCGGAGGGCTGTCCGCACGGGCGCGTGGGCGTCGCGGTCGAGGCGGGGAACTGGGTCCAGGACAACTTGAATGAGGATCAGATTAATAGGCTGATCGCTCGTGCTCATGGGGTGAATGGGCCTCGTGCCGCTGGTGTGCCATTTCCGATGCCGATCCTTCAGCATGCTGGACTTGGTGCGGGTGGGCAAGGTCAGGGCGGTGGGTTTCAGCAGTTTCTGTTCGGGGCCATTCCTCTTGGTGGCATGTTCAATGCTTTCATGGGCGGTGAGAACGGCGCGGGTAATGGAGTGCAATAGTGAGGAGTCGGCGTGATGTGGAGTTCAGGATGGTGATGGTAATGGTGTCATGATTTAACGGATACCCTCTCAGTAATGTTTGTATAATTTGACATGGACATTGGAAGGCATGCGATTGAGTTGTGCGTGGACTTGCCGATGTAGGATGATCAAGAATATGGGATCTAGCATGTTTTTTAATCAAAGTTGGTCGAGAATCATGAAGTATATCCAAATTTTGTCATTACATCTATGTGGTATCATGCATCCCTTCACCTTGCGCAACGAATCCAGAAGACCAATATACAGCCCGGTCCTCCTCACGAGACCGCGATGCGAGTTGATATCCCAACGCCAGTAAATCGTGTATACAGAAGCGACAAGAAATATGATACAACGAAGTCGAATATCGCGTCCAAAGGTCGTGTGCGATACTGTGTATATGCAAAAGCCCCAGGAAGTATTCACACGCCCCTCACGTCGTAGCCCCAAACTCCCTCCTCGTCCGCGCAAACGCCATCTCCAACTCCTTCTCCAACGGCGAGCCATCCTCGTACTCGTCTACCGGCGACGCAACACCCAATTGCAGATCTTTCTCCCTAGTCGGCGTGCTCTCAAACTTGACGCGCTCCATGATCTTGCCCAGACTAGCTGCCGTATCCGGTCTTTCGTAATCTTCCTCGTCGACGTCTAGGGTGGTAGGGATGCCGGTTGCGATATTGTGGTTGCGCTGGAGATATTGTTGGAGGCGGTATTCTTGGCGCGCCCAGCTTTCGTCGACGAGACCGAGCGCGGCTTTGATGTCTTGGTCTGACATGCCTGATGGGTGTGATTGGCCTTTTGGTGCTTTGCCGCCGAGTTTGCTGCGGAATGAGTGGGATTTTGAGTGTGAGTTATGCATAGGCACGTCGTCGCGCATGGACTTGACTTGGTCTTCGGTCTGTTTGAGTGCCATTTGGCGGCTCTCTTGCATTGAAGGAAGGTAGAGAAGGGTGGTGTTGCGATGCAGGGCGTTGACGAGGTCGGTGAAGCCGGTGAGGGCGATGCCGTTGTTTTCGCAGTACAGGTATTGGAGACTGGTGTTGACTTTGAGGACGTCGGAGAGCGTGCTTGCGCCTTGCAAGCCGAGCTTTTGGACTGGTACTATTAGCGGGGGGCAGTGGAAGGGTGGGAGAGCATACACTTGATGTACAAGACGCGCAATGTGTGATTGTTTTGAAGTCCTCGCAGCGCCTTGTTGACGCCAACACCCAGCTTCGTCGTCTCCAATCGAGAGTCTTCTCCAGACATGTCCAGCCATTCGAGTGTGTTGTTGTCGGCGAACATCTTCTCCATGGCCAAGCATGTCTCCTCCGAGGCATCACACGGCAGCGATGCACGTGAGATGTCGAGCTGACGGATCGTGCTGTTTTCAGCCAGAGCTAGGACTAGACTGCGAAAGTCGGATTCCAAGTCAAACTCGACAAGCCGGATAGCCATGCTGGAAGGCGCATATCCCTGGGCGATAGCTCTTGTGAACTTCCTGAGATCCTGCTCGATATAGTTCTCGCTGACGTCAAAGTGAAGCTCGCGAGCCTTTCCAGGCGTTTCCGTCATAGACTGCAGCAAGTAGGCGATGTCTCTCCCTGTGAGGAAGCAATGATCCAGCCGTAACTCGCGTAAAGCTTTTGACTGCTTGTAATTTACCAGATAGCTGCGAATGTGAGTTGTTTGCAAATACTAAGAGCTGGAAAGTGCTTACCTGGCTATGGCATCGACCATAGCAGTGTTGAGTGACGTGCCGCTCAATATCAGCTCTTGAAGCCGCCACCCTTGCATTGTCTCTACCGAAATCAATGGCTCGGACCCAGAAGAGATAGCGATGTGGGATAAGTCTAGTCTTGTGAGGTAACCAAAGACCCCGATCTGTGAATCAAATATGGTCTGCGAAATGCGGAAAGTGTTGCGAGAGAGATTCAAGCACTCCAACGTATTCTCTTGCGCTCGCAATGCGTCGAGGATGAGAGAAAGTGATCGATCAGTGAGTCCACAATTGCTGAGCTCAAGCGCCCGCAAATGGCAGTTGCGCTCGACTGCAGCTGCAACCAAGTAATCCAAATCGGTCTCGCCGAGGGGAATGTTGTTCAATGCTATCCAGTCAACGTTGGTAGTCTGGTATTTGCACAGTGGGAACAGCGCCTCCACAATGCCGCAGCCCTGATCCCTACCGGTGAATTCGGATTCGGTTCGATCTTTCGGTCTTCTTGTGATGCAGGAACTGAAGTCGAATCGTCGTAGTTTGCGGTTCGTCAAAGCCAAAGCGCGGATTTCCTGGACTAGTAGACAGGACCTCTCCAGCTCGTCGGTATCGAGTCGCGCAAATGTGCCGCGCTTGGTCTTCAACGTCACATGCTCGGCGCCATTAGAATCCTGGAGGCCGTTCAACGCGTCCAGATGCACGCCTTTGAAGGAGATGCCGCAGAATGTCTCGTTGTATCGCAACGAGCGCATCACTGCAAGCAGCTCGAGCTTCGTGTATTGAGTCCTCCGTGCTCCTCCAGTTGGCGGGAGAAGCTCGAAACGTGGGGCATCCTCGCTTGGCCATGTGATTTGGTAGCTGATGTTCTCAGGCTGCACATCGTAGGCGACGCAGTAGCCAATCAGCGTTCGATCGAGTGAATCCTGGTCCATCGGAGCAGGGCTAGCTTGTTGAAGCATGTCTTGCCTGAGTACCTCTGGAACAATGTACTGATATGGCCGTGTTTCCCATTCAGGTCTCATACCCTCCTCCATGTAACGCAATCGAACCGCAATATCGTGTGAAGCAAGCGAGGCAAGATGTAGAGTCCTCGGGCGTTCCAATGGCTTCCTGTCTGAAGTCAGATTGGCCAATATCTCAAGCTTCTGCACCTACCTGAAAGTTAACGAGAATGTGTCGTCAACCTCACTCACACAAAATTCGGACATTGCAAGAATGCCATGGGAAGACTGAAGACCTTGGGAGTTCAGTGCTGAAGTAGACGACCTAGTGGACTTGAAAAGGGGAATCAGATGCACTTTGTGGAGGCCAATGGCAAGAAAACAAACAGAGGCAGAGACTTTTGCAAGATCATCTGATGACGATCTCGTGGTGGTTTTGCCCTGTGGCCGCAAAACCACTTTGTATATGGCATAGTGTGGAGGGACATAGTCGCGTTCGGTCTCCACCACCCGAGCAGCAAGGTGCGAATTGTGCGCAGAGAGCGGATTCCCGTCAGCCAGTCTCGCACGATTGGCAGCGTCTCGGATCTTTGCCAGCCAAGTGAACATATCATCTGGGTCACCAAATTGTAGTGTCATGCACGACGCGTTGTTCGACTCGTCGTCCAGCCAGTACAGCTCGAGAGCGAAGTGCGGTCGTCCATCGTCCAGATGGTATACCGCAACGACGTGGCGCAAAGGCGTGCCCTGATCGCGGTCGCCTGAGGTCTCGGATGTGGTAGACTGTATATCGTGCGATGAGCCGGTCGACGGGTTCTGGCTGTGGCGGTACGAGGGGGTGCGGCTGTATGGAGACGGGATGCTTTGCTTGGTCAGCTCCTGTGTTCGAGAGCTCTATATTGCACATACGATGGAAAGGCCTCTGCTGCCTTTGGTTGCGACTTGTACCGGATCAGATGCTTCTCCGTCAGGACCAAGAACTCCCTTTTCTTTCGAAACATGGAGCTGCTCGTCTGCACCTCGCCATAGTGGAGCACCGGCCCATGGCGCGTGTCCTCGCCCAAGAACTCGCCAAAGCCAGTTGAAGTTCGCGTGGACGTCGCAGAAAGCGGCTCATCGTCGTCCTGAAGCCTGTAGTTGCGGATGGAGCCAAACACAGAGCTCGCACGCTTCAAGCTTCCTCGTGCTAGGCCGGGTCTGGGCGAGGCTGATAGTGGTGGTGACTCTGCTGCCGTAGAACCGTCGAGGGACTGCTTGTCGGCCTGGTGAGATGTGTCCGAGAGCGTGGACATGAACGACGCTGTCCGGCGCTTCCGCAGCAGATTGGACGGCTGTGACTCATCTTTGGTGGTGGTGAGGGCAGACAGGCCGCTGCGACCAAAAATGCTCCGCCGCTTATTGTCCCTCGACATGCCCACGAACAAGTTGGCCAGCTACAAAGCAAGAACACACCGGCACAGGTCCACAGTCAACACACTGCGGGTCGTACCACCTGCGCAAGCGTGCGTTATACGTCAATCAAACGTGCCGCCACTAACGCGGGCGAGGGTCGCAATCGCAGCGGACGATGCAGCGTTAGATATTGATGGCAGTGAACCTCATTTTCCGGGCTGGCGGGACTGGGGCGAGAGCATCCTTTGTGGCAGTGGAGCGGTGCAATTAGGAATCACCGCAAACGTGCCGTCCCTGGTCTGCGAAGAGGTTGAGCAGCAGTCTTGCGCCGTGGGGAACACGTGCAGCAGTTGTCGCATAACAAACACGCGTGGGAGGCTGGCGATCAAAGAAAATGCACCCGTTAGATAATTAACGCGCCAACCAACGGCAGGTCGTCGAGTAGCTCCGCGCATGTCCAAGGAAGTCGACGCGGTGTTTTGTGGTTCGTTGCATACGTCAGCGGCCGATCATCACTGACACGCAGCCGTTGCTTCCCATTCGCTCGGAACGCGCAGCCCTGCGAATGTTTCATACTTTCTTTGAAGTCGTTGTGAATTATTTCACATGCTCGGTAAAAAATACGTGAGCACCTAGGTATGTAGCATGGCAGACCACCCTTCACGCCTACGGACGAATATACTTGGTGTTAGTAATGCTGCGTTTGATAGCCTTGCGAGCCAGACCAGTTTTTTGTGTCTTTTTACTAGAAGGGCTCATACGTATTTCTCCAGGAATTTTGTGTCTCTTTTAAAATCCACATCTGATTCAGACAGAAAGGGCTGGAGTCGTGACGTTGCATGTTCATACTACATGTCTGGCAGTACGTGGTAGACTAGGTATTGACAGATCGGCGTTGTGAATCTGTAAACGCCGATATAATTTTCTCAGGAAGTCGCGACACACGCGGCTGCCTCTGCGCATGTCACTCCCCGCCACGCCACTCCCTCTCAATGCTCCGTCGTAACCTCGCACAAGCCTCGTCATGGCGTAGTCGTCCCGTATGTGTCTTCTGTGCCACGCGCTCGCAGGTCCAGCCGTTCCAAACTCGCTCCTTCGCCACCACAGACCCGCTGCTCGGACGAACGGCCAAACAGTTCAATGAGCTCAGGCGCATCAGGAAACAGAATGCAAAGAAGGCTCAATTCGGAAAAGAAGGACCGGGCGAAGCGCAGGCTGGAGGTGCTGAGTCGACGCCACAACAAGATGTAGAGGGCGTAGGAAATGCCGTGGATGGGTCAGGCGCGTCTACAAAGGGGTTATCGTCTAAGACCAAAAAGCAGTTATCAGCGAGACTTACAAAGAGACGCAAAAATGTGGGCGAAGCCGCAGCGGCGGGGGAGCAGCCAACACAGAAGGCCGAAAGGCGCGAAAAGGCTCTGTCCAAGGCAGAAAGAAAAGCCGAATCACGCGAGCGAAAAGACGAATCCAAGTCGTTGAAGGAGGCCCTCACAGGTGGGGAAAGTTTCGAAGAGGCGGCCAGGACAAGGAAGGAGAGAATCAGACAGTTGGAGATACAGATCCTCAACTCCGACGACCTCACGTTCGAAGCAGTCGAAGTCGACAAGCCTGCCGTTCCAAAGCTCGCCTACGGGCTCGATCGCGTCCTGTTCAACCCCGGCGTCTACCGACTGCAAGACCCGCGGTCGCGCATCTACAACTTCGATCCCTACCTCGAGAGGATCATGCCCGTAAACGAATTCGACTTTGATGCCTTGAGCGAATACAAAACATCGTCCAAGGACCAGGACCTGCTGGACCTGACCAAACGAGTAGGCACAAAGTTCACTGGCTCCACATCCAGCATGTCGAGCATCCTGCAGCACTTCCACTATCTGCTCTCAAACTTTCGACCCCTCAACCACGACATGCTCTCGCGAAGCTTTCCAGACCCGTCGAAGAATTTTTCCAAAGTCACTTTGGCTGCCTCGGCCGTCTTCTTGCGCTACAAGGACGGGATATATGCAATTGATGCGGACAAGACGCATGACGGCCCGAACATCATGAGCTGGCTGGGTCATTCGCTCGAGAAACTTTTGACGACGGATCGCAAAGAATTCGAGCTGTATCGCAGGTCCAGCCCAGACAAGGCGCCAGAGGAGGACAATGCGAGTCGATGCTACCACTACTCGAAGCAGGGCAATATACTCATGCGGTCACAACTCGATGCTCAGGACCCGCGCCTACCAGGGACGGGTGTGTTTGATTTGAAAACGCGGGCCGTGGTGTCTATTCGTATGAACCACAGGGAGTACGAATCAGGCTCCGGCTATCAATTGCGCTACGGTCAGGGTGAATGGGAGTCTTATGAGAGAGAATTCTACGACATGTCACGCGCGACGATGTTGAAGTACTCCATGCAAGTCCGTATGGGCCGCATGGATGGCATATTTCTGGCATACCACAACATCGAGCGCATCTTCGGATTCCAATATCTCAGCCTCTCTGACATGGATCAAGTCCTGCATGGCCAGGCTGACACTAGCTTGGGCGATCAGGAGTTCAAGCTCTCAGTTGGCCTGCTAGATGACCTGCTGAGCAGAGCGATCAAACAGTTCCCGGAGACCGTAAGTCAACCATTATCATGCTTTGCTGCATGGCTGACCCTTCTAGTCTATTCGACTGCACGTTGAAACACGCGGCGCAAAGACACCTTTCATGTACATCTTCGCCGAGCCTGTCACGGAAGAGCAAGCAGACGAAATGCAGAGGACCGGAGAAGCTTCGCAAAAGGAATTTGCGCGCCGCGTCGTGGGCATCGGCAAGGACAATCCCGAGGTGCAAGAGGCGTGGCAAAACGTGCAGAGCGAGGTCGACGAGCAAGTGAATTCCGACAACAAGACGCCAGACGACATGGCCGAAAACGAGGGCCCAATATCTATCGACAACGCAGACACCCAAGAACCCTCACGCACCCCGCAAGAATCCGAACCCACCCCGGAAGAATCCAAATCCACCCCAGATAAGAAACCCGAGGGCCCTTTGATTGGCTGGACCCTAACCATCCGTAACAAAGTCAACGGCAGCTATGTCGACCAGCCGCGCGACTTCACCAAGGACGACGACTGGCTGGTAGAATACCACGCGCAGGAGATACCCGAAGGCTCGCGCTGGAGACTGTACGATTCAGTAAGGGCGCGACGGGACAATTTATACGAGGCGTTGAACAGTGGAGAGGTGGACGATGGTCTGAAGAGATATCGCGAGTCGATACAGCATATTAGTAATCGCGGGCGGAAGTGGAGGACGCAGCAGGATAGGCTGAATGATCAGCTGGGCGTGCAGGTGTATAGGCCGATGGGTCCGGGGTCGGAGGGGGTGGTAGAGGTGGAGGAAAGTGCGCCAAAGAAAGGTAGGGGTGGGCAAGCTGAGGCTATAGAGGAAGTGCTTAGGCAGGCACAGCTAATGAAGGAGGATCTGAGGGTTGAGGAGGTGGCGGAGGAAAAGCCTGGATTTGAAGAGGTCACAGAGGAGAGGCCTGAAGTAGAAGAGCTCAAACATCAAGAGGCTAAGGTCGAAGAGCCCAAAGTCGAGGAGACGAAGAACGAAGAGCTCGCTACCGAGGAGCCCAAGTTCGACGACACCAACAAAGAGGACGCGGTCAGCGAGCCTCCGAAGGAAAAGAAGTCGTGGTTTGGGTTCTAGGTGGCTGGGATAATCAAAGGGATAGACGAACGTCTCGGGTATGTATTTATTGTACTATATTGTTGTATGAGGGATGACGTGACGGCTCTTGTAGTATAGATTGGGATGGGAGGACATTGATACCATGGCATATGGGGCGTTTTTGTAGAGATATTGATGAACTTCGCTCACGCTGTCAATGGTGAAAGCACTAGCTTGGAATGTGGAGACGTTAGAGATCCCTGCATACGTCAACTAGCAGCTCCGCACCACCCCCGAAGCTCAAAGTTTACACTGCATTTGCCCACCATGCCGCATGCCTGTCATGGAAGCCACGAGTAGCACGTGCCCTAACAAAATCACGACTCCATACGCAATCAGCAATCGCAAATAGTAGATGCGCCGCTTGCTCGCCTCAGCAGCACCGTTTGCCCCGCCGACGTCAGTCTCAAGCTTGAGCTGCCCTCGTCCCACCATCCTTCCGCAACACAACCAGAACCACCGTCACCATGGCCTCGGAAGAGGAGGTACAGATGCTGCTTGAGGTGACGGGATATGCGCTCGGCAAGGATGACGCGCGCCAGCTTTTAAAGGTACGGCGCAGACCCGTCCACGCCCTCACCGTGGACTAAATCTCTGTGCAGATCAGCAGCAACAACGTGGAGACGGCGATCCAGAAGTTCTTCGATACCGAGCCGTCCAACCTGAAGGGCCTCCTGAGCGACTCGGTGCCGGTATGGGATCAGACCGCATTTGGGACTGCCAGGTACGGACAGGACGACCCGGCGACTGGGCCCAGCATTCCCAGTACGTGGAGCCGCGCACACAAGAACAGACGGGAGGACACGGACTGACGACGACGCGCTTCAGCTTTCAATATTGACTATGCACCAGGGCACGAACACTACCCCTACAGCAACGAGCACAGCGCCGCCCCGACACGTCCGCCCTCGCGCGCCAACAGCCAGCACTCGAATGTGTCGACACAGGGCCAGCTCGGCGATGCGCCCATGCAGAGTCAGTGGATGATACAAGGAAGGGCGTATACGTGTGCTGACTAAAGGACAGGCATCGAGTTCCAGGAGACCGGCGTCGTCGGCAGCGCGCAGCCCGCCTTTGGTCCCGCCACCAAGGAGCACTACGACACGTCGCAATGGGCCATGGTGCCCTCCTCCACCGAGGTCATCCCCGATCCTATAGCCACTGCCCGCCGCCGCGACGAGGGCCAGCCCGCCATACTCAAGCCGTCGCCGCGCTTCAACTTCCTGCCCAGCCTTATTGCCATCCTCCACTCCATCCCCGCCTACCGCAATGCCCTGCTCGCCCCAGATGTCACGCAGAGGAACTACTGGATGGGCGACGACTGGTGGCGGGGTAGCCCGGCGATACCGGCGCGCATCATCGACAGCTCTACTGGGGTGGCGGCGCAGCATGGGCTCGACATACTGCACGAGACACAGCGCCTGATGGCTTTCCTCGACAAGTCGGACCGGGCGTATGCGACGGTGAGCTCCATGTTCGAGCTCGACGCCTGGAAGGAATCGCGGCAGCAGCTGGACGACGATGACGACGACCTGCTGAAGTTCCTTCTCCTGTGGAGCAACGCATACGAAGCACATGTTCCGAACTCACAGCTGGACGGATGGCTACGGTCTCTTGTCGCGGCGAATGGCGAAACACTTCAGAACTTTGTCCTCGACGTGACGGTAGTTCGCGGCGGCGCTGAGACCGAGCGCACCCTCTACGACATGCTTGACGACACCCTCTTCACGTCCAGCGACTCTAGTGCGCACATTTTGGACATCAGCAAAGTTCTGATACTACGGCTGAACTCCGCCACTACCAATGCTCAGGGAGCGGGATGCCGTATACCTGCCACCCTGTACCCGGATCGCTATCTCGAGAGCAATAAGCCTGTGATCGAAGACATGTTTCGCCATATGAGGCAGCACGAAGACGAATTGAGGGACATTGATACCAAGATCCAGAAACTCAAGTTTCACACGCCGAAGAAAGACAAGGCCAAGCCGGTGTCGACGCTGAAGTTGCTGGAAACGACGATGAAGGCGTATGCGACACAGGACGGTGATGAGAGTGCTGACCCGGATGATGCTGCTATCTTTTCGCAGTTGCAGACCCTTTATCAGAGCGTCGAAAGCAAGCTTGCTGGTATGTACATGTATTGACTTACAATGAATCTGCTAACAAGATCAGCCCTCAACGAACAAACCAAGACTATCCGCCAAACCATCAGCGGCATCTCAGACCGCTTCAAGCCCATCGTCGATGACGCCGGCGAGAACCTCATCGACCTCACCGAGAAAGAATACCCCGAAGGCCAGCACCCCCAGGACGCCATGCACCACCCCTACCACCTCTGCGGCGTCGCCACCCTCATCAACGTTGTCTACCTCCTCCACCCGGACCCCAACTCCGCCACCCCCGGCGCCCAACAATGGTGGCGCGTTCAATACGACACCGAGACCTCATCACCCACCATCCGCCGCGACCCGCTCTCCGCCCAAGAAGTCCTCGAGCGCGCCGCCACCGAATCCTCCTCCCCTCTCCTCGTCTACGCACACGCCGACGCCACCACCGTCCCACCCATCCCGCTCTCCAAACCGCTCGACGACTTCGTCAAAAAAGACGGCCTCACCTTCATGGAAGAACTACAAAAAGCCACCGTCGCAGGCGATTGGGGCGAATACGACACCATCAACGACAGCGCGCAGGGTGCCTGGAATGCAGACCCGCCAGACTACGAACACGACTGGACTAGCATGAGCGCGCAGGATTTCCACCGGGGTACTAGTTCTACGACGTTGACGCCGAATACGGAGATTGAGGATGGGGTGGGCGTCAGGGAGATGGTGGAGGTTAATGGCGGGATGGACGCGGCTGTGGGGATTAGAAGTCGCGGTAGTAGTGCGACTGTTGAGGGCGGTGATGTGGGAGAGAGGATGGATGTTGATGAGATTGGTGGGAGTGGGAAGGTGGGGATGGAGCATGGGAAAGCTAGTTTTACAAGGGAGGAGGATTTGATGGGTATGGAGGATGTTAGAGGGGATGAGGAGCCGAGGGTGAGGCATATTGAGATTGCGGAGAAGAAGGGAGGATGAGCTGGGTAGAGAGGGCGATTTTGCGGATATTGGAAGGGTTGGGACGACATTGTCACTGGTTGCATAGCCTGGCGTTTGTTTTCTTAGTCATCACGAGCTGGATAAGCCTGCTCGGCGCAGACCATTCTTCCGCAACTCATTCTTACCTTGCAAAACAACACATTCCCATTTCAACTCTCGTCACATCACGTGACCCGCCTTCCCAGCTAGAGGGAAGTATAAAACCCCTCATTCTCCTCGCAGCCCTCCTTCTCTTCATCACCACACTCCACTTCATTTCCCTCCGTACCGGAATCCCGCATCGAATAACATCATGTTCTTTGCTCGCACCTCTTTCTTTCCAAAATTCAAATCGCCAAAATCTTCGAGAGGGATTGTGCATGCTGCTGCTCTCTTCTGCTCTCTGTTTCTAAAACACCACTGCAAGCCTTCAATGTTCGCCTGGTTTCTGCTTCTGTGTGGTTAGGAAAGGCTCTAAGGTAGGCACTATGACTTGCTCGATTGCTCGCTGGCTTCTCAATAAGCACGAGACTTATTTTTTCCCGTTGAATCGAAAATGGTTGGCGCGAAATCTTCGAAAAGGGACGCTGTACTAACTGCATATCCTGTCCTCTGTGCCTGAGTGGTTGGAAAATGTAATAGGGACGGCTTCCACGCATGAGCTGTGCTCTCTCTCTTTCTTGCTCGTTCTCGAAATCATAATAAAGAAGGCGACGTCTCGATTCAGCACTGTGCTTCTCTTAGAAAGTTCAGTTCTTCGACTACATGCCTCGCGCGCTCGGTCGTTCACCTTATCAAAATATAACACAACACAGCACAGGACGTTATTTTCTGCTACTAAAATAGATGATTCGAATTTCGATGTCCTGTCCTCTGTGCCTTGCGCCTCGCTCTCTCGAAACTCAGGATATGCAAGACATGTTCTGAGCCCTCTCTCTCTCCCTCTCTCTCCCTCTCTTTGTTTCAAAACAGTAATAACGAGGGCGACATAACGATGCACTACCGCACTTTTTCCAAAAATTTAGCATTTCGACTACATGGCTGGCGCGACAAGCTCTTCTTCCAACTTGACCTCACTACTCTCGTAGCGTGTGAGAAAACGAAGTGGCAGACCCCATGTCCTGTCCTTCGCGCCTCGCTCTTTCGAAGTCCAGGGCAGACAAGATATGTTCTGTGTCTGTTCTTTTTTTTTCGTACTAGGATGAGGATGACAAGGGTGACGAGGGCGACGTAACAATTCAGTGCTTGCTTCTACATGGCTGGCGCGTCGACCTCGTTGTTCACCTAGCACAATAATTTTACGTTTCTTTACTGGAAATTAGAGTAGTCAGACCTCGATGTCCTGTTCTCTGTGCCTCCCTCTTCGGAAAGAAAATAAGAAGGCCTGCAAGCTATGTTCTGTGCTCTCTTTTGGTGAACAAGGAGAACAACACGTCACACGATTCAGTGCTGCGCTTTTTGCGCGTTAACGCTGGCTTATTCTTTGCTCATCACGAACTTCCTTCTTTCCCGAGAATTAGGGTGGTTAGACATCCATGTCCAGCCTCTTGTTGCGAAAAAGGAAATACTCATAGTGTCGCGGTCTACATACAGCTTGCTCGGTCCGATAGTACTCGGGCTTATGTGAACAGAGTTTCACCATAACCTTGCTGACTTCCGGACATTCCGGTAGATATATTAACACGTAGACTCACTTCAATTCAACTTCAGTGTTCCTTTCAATTCTGCTGCCCAATCGCCTATTTCGCGAACCGTGACACACAGTGTTCGATGTGCTGCTGCTGGTATTACTGAATCGGCATGTTACGTCGAACCGGTATGAACAAACGCCATGCCCTCGTCTTTGAGAAATACACGCCCTCACCGAAGCCCATGTTCTGTGTCCTTGTGCTACTTTCATTTTTTCCAAAAGTGGACATTGCGGATATGCATGTGCTGTGTGCACCTCTTCGAATTCCGTGGCTATAGCTCCGAAGATTCTTGCACACGTACCTGATGGCTTGATCTGGTCGCTCCGTCTTCCTTCCTTCTCACAACTGTTCTGTCTTTGCCGAAATTATGCTGGGATGCACAACATGTCCCAGGCTCTTCTTTTTAAAAGCAATCATCGAAATGCAAATGTGCTGTGTGCGCCTCCTCGAAACTCGTGCATGTCTTCGCGCATTTGTATGGCTGCGAAACATCCTTGCACGAGTACTGGATGACTTGCTCGCTCGCTGCGTCTTCCTTTCTTATCACACCCACTGTTTATCTTTATCAAAAGCATCCAAGCCATCCTTTGAAGTCCTCGCCTCTTCCCGAAATCAAGAAACGACGAAATCCATGTCTCTGCCAAACACAATGATGCGACGGGGTCCTTAAAAAAGAATTAGGCGGTGCAACATCACATGAGGCCTCGGTGAAGAGAGAGTCGAAAAAACGAAGGAAGTCTTGCCGACGGCCCGAACGAGCTTTTTGCAGATGCCAACTCTAAAGCAGAGAATGTCACCATTATGGCACGGAGAAAGAGGAAAGATCAGTTCATGCGCGTGCGGCGGGACCGAAGCGCGAGTGTACAGTTATCTGATCACGACGGACTTACAGACGATGATAATCAGACCAAATGACCTTTGCTACCCATCGAAAAGTGTAAGCCGTACAAGGCGATTCGGTCCAAAGAAAAAGCTGATGATACCAAATATGACCGCGCCGAGCCAGACAGAAATTGGGCACGGCATAGTCAATGTCGACTGGACCAACATCGAAAGTTGAAACAGCCCCCAAGAACTTGAACCTGACTGCACCCAATCGAATTTAATTTGTACGAAAGGACGGCAGCTAGGTGTCGCGGTACGAGACTGAATCTTACACCCGATCGCGGTATGTGGTCTGGTTCGGTGGTCTGTGGGTCAAGATGAATTCTGCGATGCTACTGTGGTGGAAAGAAGATGTTTGAAGATTCGGTAAGGGCCTCCTGCTTGACTTGAGCTTTTCGCACGATCACAACGACATGCTGATTATCCAGAAATGACCTGGGAACACGAATCACGTACCAAGTGCAAGGCACCCCAGTCATCAAGAAAATTCGATCGTGCTGGATTTCATGTGGAAGGTGGCAGGGCAGGTCTTCGAAACTACATGGGAAGCGTTCCGCGTAACACTGCTCATATTCAGGCTGCTCCTCCACCTCTGAGGCGTTGTGAATTCACGAAGCACTCAGACGAGGCCTTTCACTGCAGATAGGATATCTCCACACTCGTACAGCATTGTGAGCCGACATGACCGCCGGATCATCATTGTCAGCGCACAACCGAAATGCCAGACATGTATATAAGAATAAAGATATTTGCCCTACAGCACATCACCATCACCCACCAGCACTGCACTGCACTGCATTGCCACCACAACTTCTCCAAACACCCAGAAGCAGAACTCAGCACCTCCAAACACCCAAAAACTCAACCCGGCACCGTCAAAACCATGACGAACTACAAAATCACCTCCAAGGCTGCCCGCTCTGCCGCCTTCGAGAACGAAATTGAGGCGCAAAAGCTCATCGCTTCGCTACAATCTCAAGCCGATGCCCTCAAGGAAGCCAAGGCCTTCCTCACCAAGCAGGCTGCTGTCGACCGTGCGTACTCGCGGTGCAAGAAGCAGGCTGCTAAAGCTGCTAAGGCTACCAAGGCGCAGGATGTTGCTCGTACGCAGAAACGTCGCAAGCAGACTTCGTGTCGTGAGGACCGAGTCGAATAACTTGTGGCCGTAGGACCGGAAGTCGCGAGCCTGCCATGGTAAAGAGACTCTCGCGTCGCCTCAATTATCTCGAATCGTGCCCCAAACATCAATGACAAGGTACCACTAAATCCATTCAATCCTCAATTGACAAATTCCCAATAATAGGACAAAATCCATATCTCCGGCGTGGCGCCTCCGCTCTCAGATTCCCGGACGAAGCGCACATGTGAATCTTCTTTTCGTGAAACTCGACGAGCAGGAATTCCACGGATGTGTTCTCTTCCGCTCTTCCAAAAATTCACAATGTGGACTGCAATGTGTTGTGTTGCTGCTACTTTCCAAAATGTACGAAGAAATCCTCCGTTGCTGCTTCGCTCTTCCGCGGATTATTCGAAATTTATATCGGCTACGACCATGAGTGTTCCATCAGTTAGCCTCAAAATCACTGTGCTGAGCACTCCAGGGAGGTTTCGTTTGTTTAGCTGAACTACAAATTATTGTTCTTTCTTTATACGACCACGCACCAACTTACGTCCGTGTAACAATTATGCACGACCCCAATATATGTCTTCTTTCGAACTTCTCCGTCTGTAACATATTGCAGCATACTTAAATATTTCTTTCTGGCCGTGGCCGTCATCACTGCAAAAGGTAGATGAAGGAAGTCGTGTCTAACGCCTTTGTCTGACGTTGTGCCACAAGAAAGTTTCATTCACGATACTCAAAAGCTAAGCGCGGATGACTATGTCTTCCGTTTCCAAATATGTCCGTAGATCTTTACATATGAATCGCACGCTCCAGTGGCGGCGAAATGCTCGTCGAGTACTGTTGAGCTTCAAGCGGTGAGGAAGACAGGAAGGGGCGACACCCGAACACCGGGACAGGAAGGTACGTCTACAGCATGACCGGAACATGGTTACTGCTCTGAAATGTAGATGTCAGAAGGCATGCAAAACGTTTTTACACTTCGATGTTGCTCCGCCTTGGAGGAGCCTGGAGGCCTACCATGTAGATGTGGCACTCTCGCCTACTGATCTAGGCCATCGCCATTGCTAACGCAGCATCTCCCAGCTCCTTGTACTTCTTCTCCCAAGCCTTCACCTCGCCCCTCTTCTTCTCTAGCTTCTTCATGACGCGCTCGGCGAACACTTCATACTTGGTGATCTTGAGATTCGCGTACGCCAACTGCCAGCTCCGGGCCGCCTGCTTCTTCTTCAGCTCCGACAGTTTTGCGGAGGTCTCGGCCTGCTTCTGCGCTGCCTCCGCAGCCGCGCACCGAAACATCTCATTTCCCTCTTGCAGGAAATCGTTCGCAGCTTCGAGATCTTCCAGGTCCTCCCGATTTTTCTGCTCCATCTGGACGAGAAGTGCCTTCTGCTGGTCCAATTCCTTGCTCAGGTTGTTCGCCTTGCTTTTCTCTGATGCAAACTTCGCGTCACCGAGCTTCTGGTGTAGATCCGACGACATCTTTGTGCATCTCAACGGTGTGAGTGGATGACTGGCTCTTCATGGCGGCGTCCAGCTGTGTCTGCAGGAAGCTGAGCTGTCTGGTGTACTCCTCCTTTGCGTTTGATCTGTGCATCAGCTGCTCGACACACAGCATCGCCGTTCTGCATGGCCTGCTCCTTCTCCCAGGTCACTGTCTGGAGCTTCGTCTCCAGGTCAATGTTCATGTCGTGCAACTCGGTGGAGGACTGGTTGGCATCTTTGAGGCTCGCTGCTGCTCGCGCGTGGTTCTGCCTCTTGTTCTCTACCTCTTACCTTGTTGTGTCGAGCATCTCGGAAATGCGCGCCGAAGATTCCTTCTCCTGCTCGAGTTCCTGCTCCAGATCTTCAATTTTTTTCTGATCGACGATTGCTGAGTCCTGACAACCTTTTGAGGACACCGTTTATTCACGTCTCAAACTCCTTCTGCTTTTGTGAATCGTTCTTGCCCAGGTCGCTCAGCTTCGACTTCAGCTGCTCGTGTGTCTGGAGCATGTTGACACGGGCTGTCTCCCACCGATTCGAATTCTCGCGATGCACGTTGGTCATCATTCCTGATGCTGCTTTCTCTTTCTCGAGGTCGTTGATGCGCTGGCGGAGGGTGTCGCCTTCGGTGTTGGCGGTCTCAAGCTACTCTTCAACTTCCACACGCTGCAGCCTCAGGTCCTGAATGAGCCAATGGAGGCCCTGCGACACAGCACTAAAACTTGTGGACTGGTCTGCTAGGAGTTTGCCTTCGGCAAGGAGGTTCCCAACTGTCCCTTCTCGTCGGCAGGCAGATACCATGAGCTTGTGTGCGGTGGCGGCGTCGGCTCAGATGTCATCGTTCTCAAAAGCGAGTCTCTGGAGCTCCGCGCGCAGCATATTTTTCTCGACGACATCGACGATGACCTCGGCACTCTGGAGCTCGGCGCTCAGGCGCTCGACACACCTCATGAGCTGGCGCACCTCCGTTTGCGTGTTCGAGACGAGCGATGGCTTGCTGTCCAGCCTCTCAAGGCTGTCCTTCAGACTCTCGTAGACGGTCTGCAGGCGAGCAACCTCCGCCTGCATGTCGACGGCGCGCCCTTTGATGACATTCGCGGTGGTGATAACAGCATCGATGCTGCCCGGAGGGTCATCCTCTTTGCATGATTCCTTGTAGGTCGTTTTGGCTGCCTTCAGGCGGTGTGTGTACTCGACTTCGTTTGCAATGTCGTCCTCCTGAAGCTTGGCGAGCTCAACAAATCCATCAAAATAGCCCCTCTTGCGGCTTCGGTCGGCTGGGTTTCCGGCAGCTTCAGCAGGGGCCGTGTTGGGAGCACTTTCGTTGGGAGTTGAGAACGGGAACTTGAATGTGTGTCCCATGGTGACAGGCCGTACAAGACGAGACTGCAGCGTGCGTGTTGGGAAGTTGGAAAGAAAGGGAACAACGCGTAAGGTGAAGTCTGAAGTCTGAAGACGCGTCGTGGGTGCATGCGATGAGCGGTGTCCGAAAGCGGCATCGCGCGCGTGCGTTGGGAAGGAGCGACCGTGGGAGCATGCACACGTGAATTCGCCTCAAACCTCTACAACGGCGCGACATGCATCAACCACGTTTACTGTGACATAGATAGCATTGCTCGAAGGAGTCAGGGATCCGGACATCAGTAGGAGCGCCGTGCACTGAATCCAGCTCACCAGCAAGTTATCCGGTCCGACTCTCTGTCACTAAAATGTACGTCAATGCCCATTCAAGTGCGTCGCGCACGGTCTTCAATTAGCAGCGCATTTTTTTGATGCGGCTTTGTTTGGAAAGGTTTTGTCGAAAACATGTATAGGCTCCTCAGCCAAAGATCCTGTTTGAAAGCCCTAGGTTTCGGACCATGTTAGCAAGTTTTCCAAATAATGATGAAGAAGAAGACATGCTGTGAGTACTCTCGGACAGATGGTGATGTAAAATCCAAAACGTCAGTGGGCTGGTGCCACTTCCTGGCTCTGGACGTGTGACCCTGGTGGACGGCGGGTACTGTTATGTCCATGGGTCTGCGAAGATATCCAGCCCTTACTATGAATCTTACTGTGGATTTTGAGTATCGACTCATTGTCGCTCTTGTTCGAATTGGTAAGACCATGTTGCATGGCGGTCGTCGCGGATACTTGTGAGGTTGGAAATATGGACCTTTTGTGCTTTTAGATTGATTAAAGAAGCTTGAGAAATTGCGAGTTTTGGACGCAAATAAGAAAAACTCAGGTCGCGTCGAACGAAGAAGGAATATGGTGGCGATTGGCTCCACATCATGCAACGACCCCGCAATGCTGCCACCACTTTCCAAGCTTTTGCAGCATACGAGCAAGAATACTGAGGTCTCCGTCCAATAAGACCAGCCTATGATGGCTACAATGAGGTATGCAAACATCGATCTTTGGGTCATCTTAAGGTAATTAGCACACTTCTCGGACATGTTTCAATTTCCGCTCGTGCGTGAAAACATGCGGTACAAGACATCGATAGCAGCAACGAATTTGAACATCTGCGACATTTCGCTGCCATAGATTGGTATCAAATTCTGAAGCCGATGATTGGGGGAGAAAAGCCCTAGACAGGAGCGAGCGGGTTCACTGCATGTTGACCACGTGGCTCTCCTTCACCGGTCGTGCCTAGCGCGATGAGGCTCATTGGCCGACCATACTTCCGTATATATGACCGCCGTGGCACCAATGCAACAACTCTCGTAACTTATAATGACGTTTGTACTCGAGATTGCTCAACCCGGAGACGCCGCCCGCATCACACAAATTCACATGGACGCATTCAGTTCCAATGCCCTCATTCGCGCCATCCACGCCGTAGATGGAGATCTCTCAGCACTCCGCAAAGCTGTCGAGAAGAGGGCGTTGGATGACATGCAAGACTCGAAAACTACAGTGATCGTTGTGCGAGATGTCGAAAGTTCAGCCATGCGTAACATCATCGGCTTCGCAAAATGGGTCGCACCTATATATCCAGGAGAGCCACACTCTACCCCGTCGTGGAACCTCGCAAAGACTACGAACTGGGAGATTCTGGGGCCATGGATAGCAAAAGAGAAGAAAGCAGAAGAGGAGATCATTAGTACGACGCCGCACTGGGGTACGTACTTCGCGTTGCATACGTCCTACACTGACGAGTACGCTTCTGAAGATCTTACATACTTGGCTGTCGACGCCGATTATGCTAAACAAGGCGTCGGAACCATGATGGTGAAGTGGGCTTTGGACCAGTGCGAAGCGGATGGATGCCCTACGTTCGTCACGTCGACAGTGGACTCGGTGTCCTTTTACGAAAAGCTGGGTTTCAAGGAATCTGGCAGGATATCGATCGATCTTGTTGATCTGAACAAAGGTGGGAACGCTGGCGTGTATGAAGAAGTTGTTTGTGCATACACGCCAAGGAAAAGGGAACTGTTAGGGGTGGCTGATACATAGAGGTACGAGACTTGCAGATTATGAGCAAATGATCTCTGAGATCTGGCGTTCTCGTTGCCGTAAGCCGTAGGAGTCCAGGGAATGATGATCGAATTCGATGAATTCATGAACATCAAGCTGGAGTGAATACTTACCGGCACTCGTCATGTGATTCACACTCTCCTCCATGGTCCGTGATATCGCGCGTTTACGTCACGGCCGCTAAAGATCACCGAGAGGAGGCAATCATAAAAATGCTGCTCGCTTGATCACCTCTTGCCGCACAACCTTCTCACCAGCGCAATCGTGCACCTCAGGCAAGACAAAGCTGCTCGCCGAACACTTTCGTCCACGCTCAGCACCATGCTAGGCGCACTCCTGCCTACCGGCAACCTCTTGTGTGCTCGCTCCCATTACACCGAAAAGATGTAGAGCAAGCAGCATATGCCCCAGGGCACTACCGCTAAAAAGATGTTAGACACTCCTTTCATACGCAAGTCCAACACGCCTATTCCCAGCCACGTTACTACCGCCATTTCTTTTACTTCACCAGCTTACATGTACGCTGATAGACTTTATACTAATGATATGCCTAGGATCGGCTCCAGCCAGTATCGTCGATTCGGCGCACCAATGTCGCAAGTTCCCGTGAAGCCATTGACAGTCACTCAGGTACGTCGTAGCCTTCTCAAGCGCGAAACAGGTATACTAATGTTGAGACAGGAGCCACTTGCTGCGCAAATCATCTCGAAGGCCGAGCCATGCTGGCACCAACATAGAATCGCCCAGCGCACACGAGCGTAAGTCTACTTAGGCCCAGCTACGACAACCAGCTCCAACGACGACGTCGACGGCTCCACGCCCTCTCCTAACAGTGACAATGAGAACGAGACAAGCGACACCGATCGGACAAGTGGCTGCGACGCCGACAATGGGGCAACGGGTGGAGCAGTGGACTTTGCAAAAGAGTCGAAGGATAAGGAAGAGACGATCACAGCGCTTCACGCAGAGCTGGCCCAGGCGGCTACCAAGGCGAAGGAAGATGAGGCGCAATACAGCGACCTCAAGGAGAAGTACGCTAAGCAGATCTCGCTGCGACTAGGAGATAAGGCCACACTCGACGAAGCTTGGGAATTCTTCCAGGAAACGCACGAAGAGAACGAGGCGCTGAAAGCGAACATCGAATCGCTGGAGGAACAGAGCCGCGATGCGGACAAGCAGCATAAGGCGGAGCTGCAGGCTAAGGATCGCGAGATGGAGCAAATGGAGCAGGATAACCGGGATGCTATCGCGGTTCTTGAACACACCCACAAGATGGAAATGGATGCAAAAGCGGAGGAGGCCGAAGAGGTGACGCTTGCGTACCAAGAGGCCGCTGGCCTCCTCCGTAATGCCGTAGGTAATCAGAGCAGAACCGGCAGGCCTGGATAAAAGAGAAGGAGCAGATGGAGGAGAACATTAAGCTGATCAGCGCCGATGCCCAAGACACCATCTTGAGCAACGAAGGCGAGATTGAGCGGCTCACCAAAGCGAAGAAGTTGCTCGAAGACCAGGCCGCCTTTCTCATCGGGTCAACCGGGGGCCATTCAGCAGATGCCGGACTTGCACAGCAGATAGTCATGGCAGTCAAGGACATGCAGACTCAGCTCGACGCATCGCGCAGGCAGAAGACGATCCTGGAAGAGAAGGTCGGGAACACCCTTGAGGCGATGCAGCAAAGCCGCAACCACTGGAACACGCAATACGCGAAAGAGAAAGAGGCGCAGGCGCATGTTGGGGATTTGCTGCAGAAGGTGCAGGAGCTCCAAGATAAGCTGGCGAGGCGAGAGGAGCTGCTTCGCCAGATCGACGAGGCGGGCATGATGGTTACAAGCCTAAGCAACGGCTCCACCCGCGACATCAAGCCATCTTCTGGCATGCTTGATCAACTTGTGGCCGAGAACGACCAGCTACGAGAGCAGGTCAAGGTAGTTCGAGAAGAGAAGGGACTGGTGCAGCGCCAGGCCAACAAGCTGGACACCGAGAACCTGGGCCTGACCATGGAGATCGGAGACTTTGAAGAGCGCTGCCGCAACCAAAGCACCGAAAATGCCACCCTACGGGATGTCCTTGCGAAATCCGAAACCGAGCTTGAGTTTCTCAGCGACGCCTTTACCAACGGTAACCATTTTTTCCGACGAAAATGAAGTCGCGCTTCGCGAGCACTTGCGCAAGACCACGATCGACTATCAAGACATCGCAGTCAAACTCACTGATATGCAGGAGGAATTGACGGAGCATCGCGAATACTTCAAAGTGGTCGAAGACAAGGCGGAAAGCGAGCTCATGAAGGAGAGGAAATACGCGCAGCTCTGGTGACTCATGTACTACGACGAGGCCGTCCCTAAAGTCGAAGCCCTGTACGAAGAGATCTACCAGCTCAGCGCCGAGCTAGGTCGCGACATACGCCCAAAAGAGCAACCGATGCGCAATCAGCGAGTCTCCGATCGAGCTGCCCTGCGCTTTGCGTGCAAGTTCACTCTGCAAGGCGTCGATAGCGAGAATATCCCCGACGAATACTATGAACCGGGCTTCGTATCGGAACGGGTGGCTGCGACTGCTGATGCGCTGCGTGTCTTGCGACCTCTCGGCTGGAAGCCCGTGGACGAAGGGGGAAAGGTCTGGCTGAAGCCAACTTTCAGGCCCTTGACAGAAGCAGATGCAGCCGCACAATTGGGAGCTGAGAAGTATCTCGCAGACCAAGAAGCACCCGATGATATGCACACAGCGTCTCCGCTACACGTGAAGCGTACTAATGCCCAAGCAGAGCAGGCTGGGCTTTCCGCCCACGGGGAGTCAGTACCCAGTCATACGCCCTCCTTCAGAACATCCATTAACTCCGTCGCGGGAACCGATCATCAGTTGGCACAGTCCAGCACTGCCCCATATTGCACGCTTGACGCCGAGCGCCCACCTCCGATGTACGAGCCCAGGTTCGAAAAGTTCATGGACATGTCGCGATTGAGGTATGAAGAGCTGGAGGATGACAACAAGCGGGAATATGTGCAGATGTTCGAAGAGCAATATTGAATGGTGTGAAAGCGATGCAGGCGAGTTCAATATTAGGGAGGCATTGGGGTGACCTGCAGAGCGAGAAAGGACGAGAATCAAACAAGAACAGGCGACTACAGGCAGTTTTGCTGCGAGATGGATTCGAGATGGATTGTGGTCGTGTTGGGATGGTGCATGAGGGTTGGAACACGAGATGAGGTCGCGTTCACGCTAGTGCTTTGTCATCAAGGCGCGTACGACGACATTTGGACTGCTATTGTGAGGACACGACAATCGTCGCAAAGACATCACTTTATTGAACAGCCCCATTGTAACACCCTGAGACGCGTACCTAGTGGTATATTACAGCGTAGCAGTTTACACACACTCTCTCCTTCCTACTTCGATCTCCACGCGCACACCGACTCACCTCCAGGGCTCTCGCGGACGGACGCGACGGCACATCCTACACTTGCAACTACGGCAGCGGCAATTAACAACTCAAAGAGCTCACATTTCCAATCAATTCGATGTCCACACTCTAGTGCCCGCACACGTCGTTGCGAGCACCACATTAGTGCCGTTTGACAATGACGTCATCGCGTTTGGCTGCAGCGATGAGCGCGCCCATCACTGGACTCCCAGATTACGGTCTGCAAATACACTGGTACATAATACTGCTCTTCTCTATGCTATGAAACTGACGCGTCCCATTTACTGCTAGACGATCTGAAATTGTGTATGCTGTGCGACATTGTCGCGATAGCTCCCTAACCTTCACCACTTGCGCCAAAGAGGGTGGGGCAGCCCACCAATAAACCAAATTACAATTGCCCGCCTTCCCAAGCACAACATCAAAGGTCCCTAAATGCGAATCGATTCAGTCTTTGAGAGTACACAGGAAATTATGCCATTACGCCGCACTCGGGTGGTTGCGAGGTGAGCCGCATCCTCACCTTCACACGCCCGGCTCCATGAACTCGACGCAAGTGCGCCGATCGCGCTCATACTTCTCAGCGCAATCAGAGCCCTGCTTTTGCTATCCCCTCGCTTCCTATTGTGCCCTCTATGGAGCCCTATTCGGAATCTGCCTGGCCAACCCGAGGGCTCACAGCAAAGTGAAAGAGAGAACATCGTGACCAATGGCCTCCACCCCCAGCCTCCTCCTCGCTATCAAGTAATGGCAGCTGGCTTAGCTAATTCTCAGCCTCCCGCACAAGCGCACGTAACTTTGCAAAATTGATGGTCAGACTTTCCCTCTACACTCTTTTTGACAACTCTCTTGGCCACATCCATATCCATTGACAAGCACATCCACACACACATTGACAATCACACAATGGCCTCAAACGATAGCTTCGGGTCCTATCCCAGCTTTTTTGACAGCGAGCTACCCACCAGCTTCGATGAGGCGTTCCAGGATCTCGCAAGCACCAACATCGATCCTTTCGCCAACAACGACTCCTTCGCCAGCAGTGGCTCATTCGCCAACAAGGATTTCTTTGCCAGCAATGGCTCATTCGCCAACGATGGTTCTTTCGCCAGCAATGGTCTGTTCGCCAACAACAATTCCATCGCCAGCAACGGCTCATTCGCCAACACTACCTCCGATATCTTCAACTCAGCTGCCAACTTCTCGTTCTTCGACTTGAACCAGGAGGCCACGCTTTCCAACACCGCCAACGCCGCCAACACCCATGCGCAGGCCGTCGGCAACGACTTCAGCGAGTTCTTCAGTCTCGACCAGAGCAGCACCCAGACCACTTCCGCCACCGCTTCGACGCAAGACCTTGGAGGACCGCAGGATGCGCCCATCGCCCCGATCATCGAGAGCTCTTCGGCGGTCGACGAGACCCTCCCTACGCCAGAGTCCGACGAAGTGCAAGATCAGCCTCTGGACGCACCCGCAGACGACGTCACCGCCACCACCGACGAACCTTTCACTCTCGACTTCTCTGGCGAAGACGATCAGTTCATGAACATGTTCCGAGATGCCGCGACTTTTGGCAACAACGCTGCCCTGCACGACCACGGCTCCGACGTCTTCGCTGAGCCTTCCAACGCTGCCGCCAACGGTACCCCAGAGCAGGACGTTGGGGCCGAGCAGAACATGGGCTGGGCTTCACCAACTGCCGCCGCTGATGCCGCTGACGGTCCCGCAGAGCCGGACTTCGCGCAGAACATGAGCTGGGCGCCGCCGGCTGCAGACGCCGATGTCGCAGAGCAGGATACCGCAGACCAGCAGAACATGGGCTGGGCCTCACCCACCGCCGTAGCCGGCACTCAAGAGCAGGACTTCTCAGGCGGACAGAACATGAACTGGGTGTCGCCCACAGCCTCCGCTTACCCAGAGAGCCATGACACTCCAGCACGAACCACGATCTGGTCGGCCGGCGGCATGGTACCCACCACGCCTCGCGAGCCTACCAACGAAGAGCTCGCCGCTGAGGTCGCCTCACTCAAAGCTCAACTCGCCCAGGCCCAGTCGCCCGCAGCGCAGATGGCAGCAACGCGCACGCCTTCAGCACCCCAGACGCCATCGCATCGCACGTACGCAACACCCAAGACACCGTCGCCGCGCAAGAGGAAGTCTTCGAGCGCATTCATCGGCGACATGAGCCCACCTGCACGCCCTCAGGCTACGCGCCCTTCACCGATCATGCCATCCAGCGGTCAAGGCTTAGTCCAGGCCATGTGGAGCCCTGGAGTGTCAGCAGAAGAGCGCATGCTCCTAGTACAAGAGTACAACTACCACGCTTCAAGTCCAGCTGCAATGAACTTTGCCATTCCTACCACTCCCACACCCAACCCGCCAGCCAAGAAGCGTCGCACATACAAGCCAAAGGACCCTTCCGCTCCCAAGAAGGCACCCGCTACCAAGAAGTCCGCAGCCAAGAAGGGCAAACATCCTGAGGAGTCCGCTTTCGAGTTCGTCGATGGTGAGATTTATCTCACACAGAAAGCTGCTCGCCAGCCTGCCCGTCCAGTTGCAATTCTGATGGACCTTCCGTTCGACACTCTCACGCAGGTTGAGAGGGCTACATTGCTCCTGCCTATGCTGCAGGGCATGAACCCGCTCACTGGTGAGCAGCTGAGTTCTCCCGGCATCATGCAAGAGGCCATTGAAGAGGCGCCGGTCGCAGACAATTATGGCGCCAGGCGTCAGCGAGAGGCGCTCGAGAAGTGGGCCACGAAGTAGGCCGGTGATTACATCGACGGAAGACGGGCGATTTATGATCGGTGGAAGAGTTGAGATGCAGCATGGTAGCATATTGAGTAGGAGAGTTTGATATTGGACACATGGTATAGCTTTGAGAACGTTGGACATTTTTCAGAATTGCGTAGTACTTACCCCGAAAATTTGATCATTCACTCCAAAAGAGCCACTGTTTGCTGTCACGTGATTGCCGTGAACCTGGTCGCTCTTTCCTCACCTCTCTCTCACCTTCCGCAAACTCTGCTCTCACACTTTTTCAAATCCTCACTCAACGACTCACTTCGACTCACCCCACCCTACCCATTGAGCACGATGTACAGCCCTACCGCTTCTTCGAATACCAGCCTTGCCTATCATACAGCGTATTTTGGCGCAACCATAGATGCGAATGGCGATTTCGTTAGCTTCGTACGCAAGCCGGACGATACCCACAAACAGAACGGCTTCTGGAGATTCGTCACGATCGACGATGAGCGACGTGCATATGCCTGCGGTCGGCACACGCCTGAAGATATCCTGCTTGCCGTCTGCCGCGGCGAAGGCCCTCACGACGACATCGTACTCCGCTGGGTTGCGGGAGAAGTTGAGAAGAACATGGAGAGCGGTATCAGCGGCAATGCAACATTCCATCTCCAGCGCATATACGACATACGGAAGTACTTGAAAAAGCCCTTGGCGTGGCGAGGCCTGATACCTTTCTACCCTGCGCAACCCGCCGAGAGAATGAAAATCTACTGGAACAGCCTCCGCGCTCAGTCGAAGGCGCAGGAGCGTCCTGCTGGCACGGCAGCGCCGACGCAACCACCGAAGACGACGTCGCTGTCCAAATCTCACACTAGAACGCCCGTCGCGCACCCAAACAATCCTTCACCGGCCACAGCCCGGACATCCGAACTCGCATATCAACGTGCGAACACAGCAGCAGCAGATCGACGAGTACAGGCGCCGCCACCGCACTCGACGACCGGCAGAGGCACAATGGCTCTCACTAACTCATCAGTGGCTGGTCCACATAATGCAGTTCGCACCCCATCTCTACCACCATGTACCCCTGCCGCTCAGACTGCAAAAGCCCGCGGCAATCATATTCCCGCAAATCAGAATGTACAACAGCATTGTCGTCCTCGGTGCCCTATCGCGCAGGAGCGGCCAGTGCCCGCTTTGCATCATGGAGCACGACACATGCCTGGGCAGACACAGAACCAGTCTCCGCTTCAAAGCATGCAGCAGGGCAGCCAGATGTCGGATTCGATTCGGCAGGGAAGTGCAATCAGGCAGCCTACGCAACAGGGAAGTCCAATAATGCAGCCTACGCAACAAGGAAGCCCATTGATGCAGCAGCGCACTCCGCATACGCATCCCTCTGTGCCAGCGACAAGCACATCGCACATCTCCGGCCCCCACCAATCTCGGCAACCCGCAACAACTTCAAAACAATTGCCAGCTAGCCAGCCAACCAGCCAGCACCACTATCATCCTCAGCCATCGAGTCTACAGCTGGGCTCCAACAACCGAAGCAGGCCTTTGCCTTCGTTCTTTGCTCCGCTCACTGAGAGTTCGGCAAACCCGCAACTTCCACCGTCGAAGCTGGCCTCCAATCTACCTACCCAGCGCGCGCAGCAGCTTGCGAAGCAACATGGAGCCAAAGCACAGCTTCCTCCGGCAAACTCGCCGCCAACAAGCATGGTTGACCCAAGGCTATTGTCAGGATCCCAAACCTACACATCCCAGCAGAATCGTAACGAGTGTATCAATGCCGCGACACCATCCGGCATACCTAATTTAAGGATGCTGCAAGGTTCCCAGCCATATATTCCACAGCAGTTTCCGCAGTCTACTCCCAATGGTCGCGCCGGGCGTATCATTACCGCGACAGCACCTACGAACAGTGATCGTACATCAGTACCACCTGCGAGGAAGCCGGTGGCTGTTGATCATATGTCTTCAGATACTACTGAGTCAACCATCTTTAGCTCTTCTCCAGTCCTTATCACCCGACAAAACAACGCAACTAGCATTCCGGATCAAGGCGTGCAGCAATCGTCGAGTACTGCTGCCCGCGCACCCTATCCAGTGCCATCTCCTGGAGTTACCGCTAGACTCACGAGCTTTCAGGAGCCAGTCGCGGTTTATGATGATTCAATCGAAGTCCCTGACTACAATTCGACGCCTCTGCTACCAGAAGTGCCGGTCAACCCGCGCAAACGTTCGACTGCGCCAACGGACGCCGAATCAGTGCAGCGTAAGAAGCTGAAAGTCATCGAACAGCAGGCAATACCGCAGCCACCTCAGGTAGAGAATTCAGGGTCGGCCCCTTTCTTCTCCGAATGGTCTGGGCTTGCTTGTATGGACTGTGGCGGAGATACAGAGCACAAGCCCGGCTGTTTCATCGGGAGTAAGTTGGTTCTATCCAGAATGTACCAAACGAGTGACTGACTGAATCGCAGACCTACGGCCGAAAGCCAATCTCACAGTCCTGGACTATCGCGATCTCACTGAAAATGTACTGCGCTTCGACCCCGGTCCCTGGACTACGCATCATGTCGCTCCATCGCCAGAACCTGAAGATCCGGCAAAGGTCATCAAGGAAATGGCGGAGTATGTTAGGAACGAAGATTTATACGAGAACGATGAATCATTGCATGAGTTGCCAGATCAGCTTATGCTCCTGCAGTGGGCGTTCAAGACCTCGGAGAATGTGGAAGTGTTGGAGTAGATGCACCGCTGTATTGAAATTGGCGTATGAGCTAATGGTAGATACAGATGTCTCTACGATCCTGGCATTGGAGATTCACTGGGAGGGTCGGACGTTGAGTAACGGAAAGAGTAGCACCGCTGACATTCGTCCGGGACCGAGGTTGCATCTTTGAACTTCGGCACATCGAATCGAGAACATTGACGCGACTCGACTAAACCCCGCTCCGCCAATCCGGTATTTGCTTGGAAGGCGGAATGAACGACCAGTTTGAGCCAAAACTTGATCCCCTTCGTGATGTTGACCGTTTCTGTCAATTGGTGCTCATGATAGCTGGACGCTCTGCCTTACGGAGCTTGCGAAGCTCAACGTATCTTCCAGCTGGCAGAGTCCAACCAACTCTTGAGCCTGCAGCGTCCCCACTAATTACTGACTAGTTTCTGACAACAGAATCCTTCTTTGTACTACAGGCCGACTAGACACTTGGCGTTTGTGCCTCTTCTTTACATCGTGAAATGGTCCAGCTTCCTCCAACCAAGCAACGTATTCCTCTTGGTTCTCATTGTATTATTGGCTCAACGCATATACAGTAATTCTTGTCAAATAGCCGTTCGGAGACCATCGACTCCAGCGCTTAGTCGCACTCTCGCCAGGCAGCGACTCAAAGCACTCCCATAATACATCTCACATCTCACAAGCTCACCATTCTCAGCATCATTCCCTATTGAACCTCTCGACATGACGAGCTTTGAAAAGTTCATTGAACACGCTATTGCCGCTCAGGAAACGCCTGGCTGCGCTGTCGTTTCGTCAAATCGCGATGGTACATTCTGAGCTTCTGCCTCTTCTCCTACTCGGCTGACATACACCAGGATCTGTGAAGTACGCCAAGAGTTTTGGCAAGACTTCGACGAAACCTGAGCATGCCAAACCTTTCCAGCTCGATACATTTATGTGGATGGCGTCCTTCACGAAACTCATGACATCCGTTTGCGCCATGCAACTCGTGGAGCAAGGCAAAGTAGCCCTCGACGAACCAGTTTACAAGCATATTCCCGAGCTTGCGAGCCTGCCCATTCTCACTGGTATCGACGAAAGCACTGGCAAACCCATTGAGGAGGAGAACACAACACCTATTACACTCCGTCACTTACTCACGCACACGTCTGGAATAACTTACGACATCCTGCACCCCTTTACCGTCGCGTGGCTCAAGTACCACAAAATGCCCGGCGGCGCCAGCGGCAAACTTCTCGAGCGCTTCGCCGCACCATTGATCTTTGCGCCCGGGACAGGATGGGCGTACGGGCCTAGCACCGACTATGCCGGTCTCCTCGTCGAGCGCGTTTCTGGCAAGCGGCTAGAAGCATACATGCAAGAGCACCTGTGGGCCCCACTCGGCATCAAAGAAGCCAGTTTCCATCCTTCCATCCGAGCAGACCTCCAAGGTAGACTGGCAGACATGGGCGCTCGTACTCCAGACGGCAGGTTGACGCATTTCGAGGGACCTTTTCCTTGGGCCGACGGCGAAGGCAAGGAGATGGAAGGCGACCACGGCGGCCACGGCAGTTTCTCGACTGCGGAGGAGTACGGGAAGTTTGTACATGCTGTTCTCACGAGCGATGAGAACGAGAGGTTGTTAAAGAAGAGCACCGTGGAAGAGTTGTTCAAGCCGCAATTGGGTGAGGAGAGCCGGGCGGCGTTGAATGCTGTTTTGCAGATCGATTGGGTATGTGCTAGATTCCTCTTGCTTAATACTGATCTGATGATTGTTCTAGGCCAACAACACCATGGGTGGAACGCCGAAGTCTATGACGAAAGACTGGGGCTTAGGTGGATTATTGACGATGAGTGATGATGAAGAGACGGGTATGCAGAAGGGAACGATGTTGTGGAACGGATATCCGAACATGTTATGGGTACGTCATACACCATATTATCTACGACTTCAACTAATGGATAGACAGTGGGTCGATCGCAAGGCAGGTGTGTGCGGCTTGTACGCAAACCAGTTGGTTCCAGCAGGCGATGCCAAAGTCGTCAAGTTGCAGCGAGCATTCCAGAAAGAGACGTATGAGCAAGGCAAGAGGTCTAAACTGTGAAGTACTCAGAGTATTAAGAGGCACATGGCCCTAGAGAACGTGTGCTAAGCGCCAAATGAATGAAGATCAGAGACACCAACGTCTACAACGTCCACTTCGCATACCAGTCCAACATCAACTTGGTCGCCTCAGCTTCCTTGCACGTAAGCAGGTAATCCTTGTCTTTAGTGTCTTTGTTCGGCGTCGCGCTCATCCAATCGTGCGCCACGTTCTCGTACCGGTAGTGCACGATGGTTTCCTTCGACCCGTCCCAAGTGAATTTCTTCACCTCCCTGCCGGCGTCTGCACTGCATAGCGTACTTGTATCGTTCGCGCTCGGGTTGAAGCCATCGGCCTTGGCTAGGTAGTTGACGTACGTCGGGATGTCAACCGTGTATCCATTCGAGCGAGAGTTCAGGCCGCCAGTGTAGTTTGCAGTTCCGTCTTTCAGGCCGTGGAGTTCCATGAATGGCACCTTCCTCCCTGGCCTGCAGTCTGGGAGTTCGTGAGTTTTATTACTGAGATAGACTGCTGGTGCGGCGGCGGCGAATGCAGCGATCTTGCTGGCTGTCGTGGAGTTGCACGCCAGTATGCCGGTGAAAGCAGCACCATTGGACTTGCCGTTGGCGTAGATCTTGGATGGGTCGATGCAGTATGTTGACTCGAGGTGCGAGATGAGTTCTAGAGTGAAGGTTGTGTCAGACACGTCTTTGGAGTCTGGGTCACCTTCCCATTGTTGGATAGGCCTGTTGTTCTGAAGTCGGGTCAGTATATCTCGGAAGATTTGATGGAACTGAGCGTACCTTGATAATGGGCTCGCCTTCGGGGTACACCGAGATACCTTGGAAGCCGTAGCTTGCCTCTGAGAACCTGGACAGCTCCTCTTGATACAAAGCATCTTGGGTGCGGCCGTGAAAGGAGAGTATCAATGGCACGGCTTTGGTGTTGTCATAGTTTGGTGGGAGATGGATACGATATTTGCGCGTTGTGGGACCGCTCTGGCTGTTCTCAAGAGTGCGGTTGACGGATTGGTCTGGGTGAACGCCTTCAGGGAGGTGAGTGTTGCATCCAGATTTGGCATATTGCGGTAGGCCAAAGACAGTGGGGACAACCGCAAGAAGAGCGGCAGTGACGACGGCGGATCGCATCTTGACTTTTGCCTTCCGTGGAGTCAGCGAAAGACGCTCCTTCACGATAGTGTTGGGATGTCGCGTGTGAAAGTGTTGAGTGAGTTTTGAACGCGCACATGCACCCCGTTCTTATTGTACCGAACCGAGGCGTGCCTTTGCTAGCTTCTGAAAGTCTAATTCTAATTACAGGACCTCAATACGGTAAAGTCAGATGTACGAGAACGGATCGAGAACTTCTCCGCATAGTTTGGGAGCCTATACCTCCTCTGGCATAGATCAACGGATGTCTCCCGAGCTAGCGGACGATCGTATCTGGGATGCCCCAATCGGACATCGCGCATGGCGTGGACACGATGTGACAACGTCAGCGGCTCTGAAATATGCACCAAAACTTCATCTTTCAACGTCGTTGACGCTATCGGAAGCCGTTGCGGCTGGACGCCGCGTAAGTTGGTAAGTTGGTAAGTGCCAAGACATTGCAAAGCTTGAGCTACTTGGCTATTTATGGTGGCAGCGACCTCCATCTTGAAGCTGACATACAGAGACACGAAGTCGATCGTGTACTGCAGGCTGGACCATACGAGCGAGATTGGCGCGGTATTTGCTATTTTCAAGTAGCTGATGATGGCTACGACTACAGTTCATCACGCAAACCAACGCGTTATGGTTTGACAGCGCACTCCTCGGGCATACTTCGATGTTTGATTACATGCAGTAATCTCGTATCGGATGGTACGCACCCTTTCCAAAGGGGAGCAATGTTCCCTCGACGTCGACTGCGTTAGAAAATCGACTCATTCTTCCATCACATTCGCACGCCTTACCTGTAAGACCTCTGCTTCAGGATACGCAGGCGTAGCCAAAGCAGACCTTTATACCAGCGTAACCTTGTAAAAGCTCTCTTCATCGTCCTTTTCGCAGATAGTGCTGGATATCTCGCTCGATATGAAGTGTTGTCGTACCAAATCTTCCACCGGTTCAACAGGTGCTACCGCCAACGAAGACGACTGTCGCTCAAACTGCAGGAAGCCAAGTCGCTGGAAATAGCCGACTCGCCCAATTGGCTCCAACATTAAGCACTCATAGCTGTCACCATCCAGAACCGACTGTTTCTCGGACGAGACATGTTGCCTAGCCGTTGTTAACTGTGTTTGCAGCCCATATAGAAAGACGTCTCGCCTACCGTGACGAGGTATCTGATTCTACTGTCGTGTTGTTCAGGGCCATGTGCTCTGGCTCTAGCTTGTGAGCTCTTCCTAGCATCAGGTACACAGGCAGATCTATCAATCTGAGCATCACGTCTGGTCCGTAGTCATCAGGGCGAAAGGTAAAATGCTCTTGTTGTCGAAGAACGTCCTCTCCAAGGAGCATACAGTACGTTCCATCAGGGTTTTCTTCATCGTGTAGCGAGTCATGCGTCTCCATGAACTTAACTTGGCAGAGAGGCGCCCTCAAAGTCAACTCTGCAACCGACACTGGCCCAAACGGATCCCCGAGAGGTACGGTAAATGCTTCCAATATATCAACAGTGCTAAATTTATCAACCAGCCATTCTCCACCATGCATTATTCCTGGAGATTGCCAGATTGCGCTACACAGTGACATCCAGGACCATGATGGCAAGCCTGGAATCCTTAGAACTTCAGAAGGTGTTGGCCAACTAGCTGCGTGCCACATTATACCGTGGACCAGTCTGGGGCGCCATAAGCCACAAAGGTAGTCTTTTTCGGGTAAATTGAGCATGCCGCTGAAAACGCCTGCAAGCCCGGAAATGGCGATTGGACGGTTAGACATGAATGTCAAAGAGCAGGCCGTGTACGACATGACCAACTCATGCCATAACTGATATGCTGTCTGTTCTCGTTGATGTGCCGGTAATGAGTGATTCCAAGCTGACTTCTTTATAATGCTGTGCATCATCGAACGAGTATCGAACGAGACTGGTATGGCCTCTACTTTGATACACTCGAAGCATTGCCAGATGATATCCTTTTCTGTAAAACGAAGTACCCTAGGCGCAAGGTACTTCTCCTGAACTGTCCAAGCGCGTTGCGTAAGTGGAGCATCGTCGACGTGCTGCCAGTCTGTTCTGTGGAAGATCATGGACCATGAAGACGGTGTTGGGCTTTTACTGTGCGGAACGTAGAACGATCGTCGGAGTTCCGGGTCCCTTTCGCGGAAAAGGCCTTCCGTGCCATTTTTCGAGGCGTCTGCAGCGATGCAGAGTTTCGAGCCGGAATAAACTTCACCATGCTCGCAGCTTCGCGAAGCCAGTCGTCATTATCGTCCTGGATGATGCACAATGCATCAATCCACAGCCAGTGTATGTTGAGGCGCAACGCCACAAGAATTGTTTCCTGGAATGTCTTCGGTAGGTCCGACCATTTAATGTTCAGCTTGAAGGAATCCAACGAAGATTGGAGCAATTTAACCATAAGGGTATCCCCCCAGCAATGGCTCAGCGTTGCGAAGTCCAGATCTTGCATGCCCATGTGGGCAGTTTCGACAAGCTCGACTTGGGGAGTTTTTCCACTCTCCGTAAGTTTGAGTAATCTTGTTGGCAAACGCTTTGGGCCACGCATTACGACCGAGCTTTCTCCACATACACTGTGAGAGTCGCAAGCTCGTAACCAAGTGGATATTTGCTGGAAAGTATCTTCGGATGCTGTGGAGCGGCTAGTCAATCTCGGTGGCTGTGTAACAAAGTTGCCTATACCAGGTATGAGCACTGTATAATTGCATAGTGACAAAGCAGCTCACTCTCAAGCTTTTCAATCTTCAACATTAACAGAACGATGGTGAATTGCTGTGTAGACGAGAGATCCACATCGCTGGGTGTGGTGAAAAAGTCTCGCTCGGAACACCAAACGTGGATCGTTTGCTTCCCCTCCACATCAGACTGAATGCTGACCCGTAGTGCAGCATTCCAGGATCTCGGTTGATCGAAAGCCTCCTTTTTAGCAGTGTGATCCAAAGCTATAGTACACAGCTTACAGGACTTCTTGGCGCAGGCTTCCAGAGATTGCATTGTATGCCACCAGAAAATTTCATCGCCCACGATTTGAGGAACTGGGTCTGAATCGATTGTCCGGACGTGGTGATCGAACACGCGACGACAACTCTGGCAGAGAACGCCATCCCACGCTGTGGAGCCATCGCAAAATTCCGACTCTTTCAAGATATCCGACTGGGCAACTGAATGGCTGCTCATTGCAACAATGATCAAGGATCAACGAATGCTGGGTTGTGCTGCTTGACCCTGTTATCAGGGCATCTGAGGTCGGCAGAACAACCGCTTCTCGTAGGTACCGAGGATGACGGCCCAACCAACAACCATGATAGGTAGCCCAACACGTGCTGGCAGTCTTATACGCGACGGTTCAGCGAAGGCAAAGTAACGTGGGAATTTGCTGTCTTAGAATGCCATGCGTCGAGGATCATGAATGTAAGCAAGTAATTGAGAAGGGCAACCTTTCGATCTGTGGTTTTACAGCCACAGCTGGAGCCTGGACTTGGCGCCTTCCTTGAAATGCTTTTCGCATCACTCCCTCCAAGAGCATAGGAGCGAAAAACACCAGGCCTCTGTCATATGAAATTAGCTAATGATGGCTACAAGTGTACTTGAGCAGGCAGGTCAACGTAGTACAGTCCGACGGCGCACTCGTACTTACATTAATTTTCACGCGTAAGTGACAGCATACTGTACACACTGCAATAGCACGAAGGAGCAATGTTCGGATGCTGGACTCAAGCTAACCCAGTAAACACTAACGCTAAAAAGGTGACCCTATCGCCCCTGAACCATCGCGCTTGGCTTCAATAGTCAGCGAAAGAGAAGGCAGCATTCAACCTAGACAGTTCTCTATACAACAGACTCTTTCTAGTCGCAAGTCAGGAACAAATATCACTCGAAAAGCGAAGCAAGTTTGTAGCAATTGTTTCAGTCGTTGGCAAACATATCGTCGACGCTGGCACTACAAGCTTTCAGGGGTAGCTAGTTGCAGGCCCAAGTAATCGAGAAGAGACAAGTGCTAAAGAGTTGGACGTTAGCTGTGACATTTCGCAGCTTGAAAGAAGGCTATGTGACTTTGCACTGTGAATGTTAGCGAAAAGGAGACGTCCATGGAAGAACCTCACTTTTCCATCTTCCCTACGGCACGATTAGTAAAGTCTCAATCCAGTTGAGATCTAAGACCGGTATGTGGAAAAATTAGGTATTCTGCATTAATCGTAGGTCACCGTACACTCTTCGACTGCATCCTCGGAGCCGCCGTGTACCCACTATACGAGCTCTTCACTCTCTTCCTCGTCTCCCGTGGATCCTTGAACAACAACGACTTGATCATACCAACTAGCGAGTTCGCTATCCGGAAAGGATATGTACCAACATCCCACGTAACCTGCAACCCATATGCAAAGAAGCCAGCCATGAAGTTGAGTGCCATCGACACCATGCCTGGCTTCTGACCCGTCCGCGCAGCAGCCGCAGCCAAAGAAAGCGTATCGTTCATTCGCATGTCGATGTGCTCGAACCTCGCCTCGTTCTGTATCGTCATTGCCAGCAATTTCTTCTCGTAAGACCGAACCGTCCGCTGGAGTTCGTCGACCTGGCGCTGTACGCTGAGACGCACTTGCGACGTAATCTTAGTCACATCGACAGTGCTGTTTGGTATCGGTCCCTCAAGCCGTGCTTCGAGGGCTGCCAGGCGTTGCGCGAGCCCTGTCGATTGTACTGCAGTGCTTGTTTCCGAAGTGACGATACGCTGGAGATGCAGCGTGCGCTCCTTGTTCATGCGGATGAGACGCGAGACGGGGCGCATCTCAGCGAGGAGGACGCAGATTGTGAGGTTCATGTCGGTTACTATTCGGTCCTGGCTTTCGTGTGTGAATTGCGAGCGGAGTGTATGCAGGGAGAAGGCACCGAGAACGGGGCCGAGGAAGCATAACGTGAAAGCCATCATTTCTGTTCGTCTCAATTCCCTGCGAGCAGCCTCATGCGCTGGGTCGACTGGTGGTGGAGTTGGCTTAAGAGGGGTTTTCAGATCTTCGGTTGACCCCATTGCCGAGTCTGGTGTGGTTGGACTCGCGATCATGCCATCTTCGTCCTCTTCATATAGCGTATCGTCATGCTCCAGCTCGCTTGCGTGTACGTAATGCCGTTGCTGAGCATCGTGGTACCATTCCCAAGGAACAGTATAGCATTTGTGCATGAACCACGCGCCTAGTAGTAGCAGCACTATGTCTGTGGCGAATGAGCCTCCTTGTGGATGGTATAGCGCAGCGATTGCAGGCACCACAGCAATGAGAATTGGAGAGCTATGCCACCAAGTGGGCTCGTCGGATTCCGTAAGCCGGTCCATCTCATAGCTCTGACCTGTGCGTAGGTTTTCCGTCGAAGAGGTAGACCGAAGGCTGTGCAGCGAGCTGCGACGAGCCACGCGCGGGGATGAAGGTCGTACGCCCTCGGCGAAGGTGGTGGAGGCGCGGTACAGCATCCTCTGGCGCAACTGGAAGCCATCGACTGGCGCATCCATTGTTTTGGAGGAAGCGACGTTCTGGTCAGTCGGGCAACCACGTTGTTCGGTACATGTTAGCCCTCTGTGGTACGAGTGACGCTTGGTGGTGCAAGTCGCGTGCCCTTAGTTCGATGTTGAAAGGCCTCGGCGCGTGTCTGCGTCATCCATAAATAAGTGCTTTTGCTTCTTACTCGACAAGATGAACAAAACAACTACATTGACAACAACGATGCAATGCAAATGCGAATCTTCTGCCGACCTAAACAGGTCATGGGTAGTGGTGTGCATCGTTCTTTTGCTCCGACAAGTCATGATGCGATCGCTTACCTCATCAATCCTTGATAACTTAATAGAGCCATTTCTTGCCGTCCAGGCATTCGTCTTCCCAGTCTTTCGCCAACCACGTTTTTGTTTCCCGAATACGCGTGACAGGCGTCGTCATGCGCTCTGGATTGGAATTGTTTGAAGGCGCTGGCGTTCCCTTACGGTGAGAGCTCCAGATACGAAGTAGACGTCGAGCCCCTCCACCACACTGTCTGCCATCTTGCCCCTCTCGTCTAAATACTCCGAGTACTAGGGCAAACTGTCGTTCCGTCCGGATGCACATACCGTGCCAATGGCAGAGCTTAGGTGAAGTACTCCAGTGAATACCACGCCGCCGGCGCTATCTGGACGGTTACGAGTCACTCAGCCCTGTACATTACCCTGCATTCCTGCGGTATTCGCCACTATGATGGCCTGAGCCGAAAGCTCGTCATTGCATCGGCCTAACACGCTTTGTAGTGCCCTCTCGCCCATGTCTGTCACGGTAAACTATTCTCGCTGTGCTGGTCACACGGCACGGCGCAGACAATGGTTTGCGACACTTTCAACGCGCAATCTCTCCTTACATATCAGCTACAGCCGTCTCTCGTTCTCGATCACAATGGCACAGTCCTTGCGACCACCCAGAGCAGCCGCCGCCTCATAATTTCTACAGATTTTGAACCTGATCCTCTTGTTGGACAACACATATCTTCTCTCGGTCTCGCGATCCAGCCGGGCACAACGACAGTGAGGACATGGGACGACTTGCTCTACGCGGCGCACACGCACAATACTTCAGAATATGGCATGTACCCTCCCGTGGATACGGGCAATCCTGAGGCCTCTGGAGAAAATGACGCTTTCTGGGACGAGGAAGCAGCTCGAGAAGGCACTCTGGAGATCAACGTGTTTGTCGCGCGGCAACAGGACATTTCCAGCATTGTGCAAGCCCGGGCTACCATTTGCTGGCTACCTGAAAATGATCAAGGATACTTTCTGGTCACATTCAGTCGGACCTCGTTACCTCATATTTCTTCGCATGTACCTTCTTCTGTAAGAGCTCGTGGCTCGATCGAGTTCTTCTCTTATTCGGTGCAGGATGACCATTCCTCCGTGCGCGGCTCCCGAGACTTTGTCCCGCAGAATGGATCCGTGGACCCGGAGCTGAAGGCCCCAGTACTCAGCCCAATGGACATTGCTGCACCCATGATTCCTCATTTCACCGCGACCCTGGATTTACACGGCCAGGTCACCAGATTGTCTCAGGAGTGGTATGATTTCACCGGCCTGACGGAGGAAGAGTCTCTTGGAAATGGATGGTACGCAACGCTCACGTTCCGTCTACATTTGAAGCAAACACTGATTTCACGTAACTATTTTAGGCTAACCGCAATACATCCAAGCGATACCAAAGCAGTAACGTCGGCGTGGACGGATGTTCTGCGCAACAAGCGACAAAATTGGACCCACCAGGCGCAATACCGCAAAGCTGCAGACGGAAAGTACTACTGGTTCTTGATTCGGGCTGAGCCAGAGAAAGACGCCAATGGCACGATCTTGCGATGGAACGCGACCACAATGGACATACACGACTGGGTGATGGCGCGGCTGGAGGCAGATCGACAGCGGCAAGCTATGCTCACGCTCTTGTCGCAGACCGACGTCATGCTATGGGGCGTCGATGCCCTCTACCATATGTACATATGCGAGGGTCGCCTGGATTGGAATCCGGCCGTCGTAATAGATTCCTTCATCGAAGAGGGCATACCGGGCGATGCAGCACGAGTAATTGGCACCCACGACGACGAAAATAGACGCAAAATGGTCCTTGCACTTCGATCAGTGTTGCAAGGAGATGAGTCCAACCCGATCGTTGAGCATTGGGAGGGTAATCGTTATTTTCGCACCCGGTTTGTCGCCGAGCGCGCAGCCTCTGGTGGCGGTATCGAAGCTTGTTTGGCTCTCACATTTGACATAACTGACGAAAAGGCTCGTAGCTCCCTGCAGGTAGAGAATCAAAGACTTTTGGACAACGAAAAGGTGGCATTGGAAGCGAACAAGTTGAAGGGCGGGTTTCTCGCAAACGTAACCATCTCTCAGATCAAAGCTTACTTCCAGACTGACTTTGTAGATGTCACACGAGATACGCACCCCTATCTCTGCCATCATTGGCTTGAGCGAACATCTGCTCGACTTTGACCTTTCCGAAGAGCAAATGGAGTTCGCGACAAGCATACTCGAAAGCGCGAACTTTCTACTAACACTTGTCAACGACGTGCTGGACTTTAGCAAAATGGAGTCTGGTCACATGGATGTAGAGTCGATGCCATTTTCGCCAAAGACACTCATCAAAGACGTCACCGTTCCGTTACGATTGCAGGCCAAAGAGAAAGGCCTCACATTGACGTTGGACTGCGATGTCGATTCTGACGTGGTCCTCCTAGGAGACCCCTGGAGAATGAGGCAGATCCTCACCAACCTTGCGGGAAATAGTATGAAGTTTACGAAAAGAGGCTACATCAATCTGAAAGTTCGGACAGTGGCCTCAGAGGATCCCACGACGACGATGATCCAATTCATTGTGGAAGACAGCGGAGACGGCATAGATTCGGAGTCGCTCAAGTCCCTGTTCAAACCGTTCCAGCAGGCGGACAGCTCGACAGCAAGACTCCATGGGGGCACAGGACTTGGTCTTGTGATCTGCAGGCAGCTGGTGGAGCTCATGGGTGGGCAAATCGCGCTGGAGTCCGTCAGTGGCGAAGGTACGACTGCAACCTGCAGCATCCCCTTCCCAGTCTATAATGGTCCAGATAGATTGCTCATCACATCGCCCTCACTGCCTCGCCGAGCAAGACTTCGCGAACGAGACTGCAGTGATGACGCTAAAAACCCGAGGAAGCGTTCTGATAGTGCGCCCGACCAAGATACGAAGCTTACAGTACTGGCTGTCACTCCAATCCTCCCTCCAGACCCCGGCGAACATATTCTTCTAGTCGAGGACAATGCGATCAATCGCAAGATCATTGTGCTTGCTATCAAAAAGCTAGGCTACACGGTCTCGATAGCGTGCGACGGGCTAGAGGCACTGCAATATCTTCATAGACTGTCCGGCGAGATCAGACCACTCGCTATCATCATGGTCAGCACTCTAGATACTACACGTATCCTTCATACTAATTCAGTCAGGACTGTCAAATGCCTAACGTGGACGGCTACGAAGCCACGCGCCGGATCCGCAGCGACAGCAACATGTTCGATGACCAGACGCGCGCACTGCCAATCATTGCACTCACCGCTAGCGCAATCAAAGGGGATAGGCAGAAGTGTTGGGATGCGGGCATGGACGATTATCTGACGAAGCCCACGTCGAAGGATACATTGAAGCGCACGCTCACAAAATGGACTGCTGCGGAGAGGCCGCACGAGGTGGGCTACAGGTCGCCGTCTGGGTCGGAGGACTACTGATCGGGCCTTACAGATTCAAGCTGGGTATCGAAAGATTCGAAATGAGTAAATACACCGGACGGCGTACTTTGACCCGCATTGAAGCACTTAGGCGATAGGTGGTATAATGTTGCAATCCGGTGGCGTCATGTCCTTCTTGCGAAAATTCAGTGAGATACCCCAAACATTTCACACTTCGGCGACGCCAGCGTTGGGGACGGCGGTGCGCTCTATAACCTCGAAGGCGTTGATGCAGTTACAGCCTTTGTGCGGTAATGACAACCCTACAATTCCACGGCAGCCTAAGAGTCGGCACCTCGAGCGAGGAGAAAGATTACAGCTGATGCTACAAGATGCATTGGATCGAGTGCGCAGTGTTTCATAACTCAGTCTCTTTCTCCTCTTTCTCTCGTTCGTTCTCCGCCCGGCCATTGTCGTATTGGTCGTTTTCCCTATTCAACCCCAAAAGCGTACTCTGGTTTCACAAAAATCACCACCTCGAAAACGAAGCTTGCAACCTCAACGCCCACAAATACCACGGGAATAAATTCCGTATAACGTGCGTAGTGAGAGGTGTTCGTGCATCTGAATAGGCAAGCGTGTTCAAGATCGTGGTGCTGTGGATTTGAGCAGTTGGCCCACCTTCACCTACCAAGCGCAGTGCGGCCGACTAACGAGATCCTATTCAGAACCTATTCAGGCTGAGACACCTATTCAGCACATTCGTATGCTATTGACGAGTCGACAACATGCAATGCGTCAATTCTAGTTGCCTCCTATGGGCGCCCTCGACTGTTTACTCGTCTCCTCAATTCCTTACTTGCTTCCCTTCAACTTCTTCTCCAGTTCGCACTCATCATCTTCCAATTCAAAGGAAGACACCAAAAGCGTCGATTAAAAGACATACCCCTACAACAGTCGACTCCACGTTACGGTTCAGACTCGCTGACCGAGCAGCACCTAAGACGCATCGGCATCCTATCACCTCCCCAGTCTCCTGGTCATAGCGACCTTCATCCAGTAAGTCAGCCTACTGTCATTTCGGCTGCATACTTACAGACGCAGCACAATGTCCGCCACAGAATTTCCCCTCTACCTCTCCGGCATCGTCCTACCCGTCCTCGCCTTCCCAGCATGGATCCTCTGCCTCGCACCACTCACGTGGCACTTCCACCAAGGCAACATCGCAGCCGGTAGTCTCATCCTGTGGTGCCTCATGGTCAACTTCTTCAACAGCATCAACGCACTCATCTGGCCGCGCGACAACATCGCCGACTGGTGGGACGGCAACATCTGGTGCGACATCAACGTCCGTATACAAGTCGGCGCTGTCGTTGGCACCACTGCCTCAGCGGCCATGATTGTGCGCAAACTGGCGCGTGTCATGGACACGAAGACTATGACGGTCAACACGAGCAAGAGCAGTAAGAGGCGCGAGCAGTACCTCGAGGTCGCGTGGTGCTGGGGCTACCCGCTCGTGCTCATCATCTTGTACTACATCGTTCAACCGGTTCGGTACATGATATACAGCATCCAGGGCTGCATGTTCGGATACGAGTCGAGCTGGCCCAGCGTCGTACTGAGCTACATGTGGGGTCCTATCACCATCCTAGTCGCCTCAGGCTACGCCTGTAAGTCCCATTGCATTCTCTCCTCCTCCCCTTCATGTTACTAACACACTCCAACAGTCCTTCTCACCTATCGCCTCTTCCGCTACCGCCGCGAATTTGCCCGCCTCGTCGCCGCACGCAACACCACTAAAGCCCGCTTCATCCGCCTCTTCATCATCTGCATCATCATCATCGTCGTCTACCTGCCCTACACAATCTACTTGCTCGCCACGCTCATCTCCTCGATGCGGCGCAACGCCCCTTACTCATGGAACCGCGTGCACAACCCCGCCGACTTTAACAACATCCTGCGCGTCCCCATGTTCGGCGCCGTGAATGTCGACCGCTGGGGCGAAATCGCGACGGGATACGTGCTGTTCTTCGTGTTCGGAACTGGTGCCGATGCGTGGAATTCGTATCGAGCGATGGCGGTCAAGTGTGGGCTTGGACGCTGGTTTCCGCGCCTCTTACTGAGTACTGGCCGCGAGGGCAGTGGCGCGCAGACACCAACCAGCTTCGCAACGTGGAGGAACAGTGTGACGAGTCGTGCGAAGAGCGTGTTCGTGTCACGCTCGGAATCGGTCGCAACGAGCATTGGTGGCACGACGCGCAACAACTCGGTCGTCATGGCGGATCTGAGGTCGACGACGACGCAGGACCCTATCCTGGACCACGACAGCGAGGCGGGGACTTCGACGCGCTCGTCGGTTCTTAGTCGCATTTTTCGTCGACAGAATGCGCCAGTGCTGCCGATGTTTACGCGGCGCAGTGACTTCATGTCCGAGGGTGTCGATACGAACTCGAGGGACTGGGCGGTACGAGATGGCGTGGACGATGCTGCTTTGTCGCCAAAGTCGAGCTCGCGCAGCGATGGTGGGAGTATTCGTGTGCTTCGGGAGGTTAGGTTCGGCAGCGAGGATGAGGAGGCTGTCAAGGAGAGGAAGTCGATGGACGTCTGAGGACTTCTCGGGTCCGATCTGGTCATGGGCGCCAAGCGTCCTTTACACGAGCACTCTGTACAATATTTCTTCTTCGCTGCGACGGTCTTGCGGTCGCATCATATCAAGGTCATGGAGGGCCTTTGCGCAGCGTTCATGCTGCTATACTTTCGAGCTCTTCTTCTTTTTCAGTACGAAAGCATGGCGTACATATTTCTTCAGGCTGTCGGCACCTCTACAATGACATCAGTTAATGTAATTCTTCTCCGTATTTGACAAGATTGGGCTCCTACTCGGGCTCCAAATTCACTGACAACTATCTTTGTGATGCACCCTCTCATCCAAATGACATAGTTGAAATTCGTGCGTGCTCGAATACCACTGAAGGAGGCGATGTCTCCCAACTATCTAGGTAACACGTGAAATCGCTGAGATAGCTTCAAGAGACATGAAAGCATCGGCTATGCAGACCGCTGTGAGTGTGCACTGTGCTTGCGCCCATAAGGCTAAGAGTTTTCGTTGAAATAGTAATGCATTGATTAGTCACGGCTCAGCGCACCTAAAGAACAGAACTTGTAGCATGCTCACAACATGTGCGGCTCGTGGCACCTGTGACCGGTAGTCGACAACGCCTCACATGGAGTTTGACGTCGCTCGACCACACTCAGCGCTCAAGAGATTCTCACACGCCTATCACACTTGCAGG
>Ga0265780_10000424_pt1 | contig 66114 bp, 56 predicted proteins | sample P1T30metagenome_FD_192432 | JGI IMG/M metagenome (GOLD analysis project Ga0265780, IMG submission 192432) | Plant litter microbial communities from East Loma Ridge, Irvine, California - P1 T30 | ecosystem: Environmental > Terrestrial > Plant litter > Unclassified | place: USA: California... | reverse complement strand
CCTACGCCGTGAAGGGCGTGCTCTGGTACCAGGGCGAAAGCAATGCCGGCCACCCGGAAGACTACCAAGCGCTACTCACCGGCCTCATCCAGGACTGGCGCACGCACTTGAAGCAGCCCGCGCTGCCTTTCGTGTATGCGCAGCTACCCAACTTCATGGCCGTGAAAAAGGAACCTAGCGAAAGCGGCTGGGCGGCCCTGCGTGATGCCCAGCGCCGCACGCTGGCCGTGCCGCACACCGGCATGGCCGTGCTGCTCGACGTGGGCGAGTGGAACGACATTCACCCCCTCGACAAGCAGACCGTGGGCCACCGCCTGGCCCTGGCGGCCGAAAAAGTGGCCTACGGCGATACCAAGCTGGCGGCAACCGGCCCGCTGTTGCAGTCAGCCAAAGCCGCTGGCAACAAGGTGACGCTCACCTTTGCCAACCCCAACAGCAGCCTAGTGGCCAAGGGTGGCGGCCCGCTCACGGGCTTCGCCATTGCTGGCGCCGACAAGAAATTCGTGTGGGCACAAGCCCGCATCGAAGGCGACAAAGTGGTGGTGTGGAGCGACCAAGTAACCCAGCCCACCGCCGTGCGCTACGCCTGGGCCGACAACCCGGAGGGCGTGAACCTGTACAACAAAGCGGGCCTGCCGGCCTCCACCTTCCAGACCGATGCCTTATAAGCGTTGCCTCACGCGCTGCGCAATCAGTTATTCAGTATGAAATACTTACTTGGCTACGACATCGGTAGCTCTTCCATTAAAGCCTCGCTGCTCGACATTGATACGGGCCGCTGCGTAGCCGCCGCCACCACGCCCACCACCGAAATGGGCATGGAAGTGCCCCAGGCCGGCTGGGCCGAGCAGCGCCCCGAGCGCTGGTGGCAGGAAATCATCAACGCCACCCAGAAGCTGCAAGCCACTTACGGCTTCGACGCGACGCTGCTGGCTGCCATCGGCATCACCTACCAGATGCACGGGCTGGTGCTGGTCGACAAAGACGGCCACGTGCTGCGCCCCGCCATTATCTGGTGTGATAGCCGGGCGGTGGACCTCGGTAATCAAGCTTTTCGGGACCTAGGCGAGGAGTTTTGCCTCGATAATTTCCTGAACTCGCCCGGCAACTTCACGGCTTCCAAGCTGAAGTGGGTGCGCGAAAACGAGCCCGACGTGTACGCTCAAATCCACAAGATTCAGCTGCCCGGCGACTACATCGCCTTCAAGCTGACGGGCGAGCTCCAGACTACCGTGTCGGGCTTGTCGGAAGGCGTATTCTGGAATTTTAAGAAGCAAGCTGTCGCCCAGGAGCTGCTCGACTACTACGGCATCAGCGCCGAGCTGCTGCCCGAGGTGGTCGATACGTTCGCCGTGCAGGGCCGCCTCACGGCCGAGGCCGCCCAGACCCTAGGGCTGGCGGCGGGCACGCCCATCAGCTACCGCGCCGGCGACCAGCCCAACAACGCCTTCTCGCTCAACGTGCTGAACGCGGGCGAAGTGGCGGCCACGGCCGGTACCAGCGGCGTAGTCTACGGCATCAACGAAACGCTGTCGGCCGACCCCCGCTCGCGCGTCAACTCGTTTGTGCACGTCAACAGCACCCTAGAGCGGCCTAAAAACGGCGTGCTCATGTGCCTCAACGGCACCGGCATCCTCAATAGCTGGCTGCGCCGCTTGGTGGGCGATTTGCCCTACGAGCAGCTCAACCAGCTAGCGGCGCAGGCGCCGGTGGGCGCGGCCGGCCTCAGCTTCCTGCCCTTCGGCAACGGTGCCGAGCGCATCCTCGAAAACCGCCCCTCGGCGGCCAGCCTACACGGCGTGCAGTTCAATGTGCACGGGCGCGAGCACGTGATTCGGGCGGCGCAGGAGGGCATCGTGTACGCCCTCAACTACGGCATGGATATCATGCGCAGCTCGGGTGTGCAGGTGCAGCGCGTGCGCGCCGGCCACGCTAATATGTTCCTCTCGCCAGTTTTCCGCGAGGCGTTTGTGAACGCGGGCAACCTCACCCTGGAGCTTTACAACACTGATGCAGCCCAGGGCGCGGCCCGCGGGGCTGGTATCGGGGCGGGCATATATGCTAGTCCGGCCGAGGCTTTTGGCGGGCTGGAACTCATCAGCACCACCGAGCCGACGTCCCTGTTGCGCGAGCAGTACCAGGCCGCTTATTCGGATTGGCTGGCGCTGCTCGACCGCGAATTGAAGCCCGCAGAATTGCTGCTGGCGTAAAAACAAACACTACTAGTAGGTTCCTAAAAACCCTCCTTTTTACTCACTACCTCCATTCCTCCACTACCCATTCTCATGGCAGCTTCAGAATTTTTTAAGGGCATAGACAAGATTAAGTACGAAGGCCGCGAGTCAGACAACCACATGGCTTTCAAGTGGTACGACGAAAACCGCGTGGTGGCCGGCAAGACTATGAAGGACCACCTGCGCTTCGCTACCGCGTACTGGCACACCTTCGTAGGCACAGGCGGCGACCCGTTCGGCCCCGGCACCAAGAACTTCGCGTGGGACCAAAAAGGCGACATCGTGGGCCGCGCCAAGGACAAGGCCGACGCCGCGTTTGAGTTCTTCACCAAGCTCGGCACGCCCTACTACTGCTTCCACGACGTGGATTTGGTAGACGAAGGCGGCTCGCTGAGCGAGTACGAAAGCAACCTGGCCACCGTAGTCGATTATCTCAAGCAGCACCAGCAGGAAAGCGGCGTGAAGCTGCTGTGGGGCACGGCCAACGTGTTTTCGAACCCGCGCTACATGAACGGCGCCAGCACCAACCCCGACTTCCAGGTAGTGGCTTACGCCGCTACGCAGGTGAAGAATTCGATTGACGCTACTATCGCGCTGGGCGGCGAAGGCTACACTTTCTGGGGAGGTCGCGAGGGCTACATGACCCTGCTCAACACGAACATGAAGCGCGAGCAGGCGCACCTAGGTCGCTTCTTGGGCATTGCCCGCGACTACGCTCGCAAGCAAGGCTTTACCGGCAAGTTCTTCATCGAGCCCAAGCCGGCCGAGCCTACCAAGCACCAGTACGACTTCGACGCCGCTACCGTAATCGGTTTCCTCAAGGAGCACGGCCTGGAAAATGACTTCATGCTGAACCTAGAGGTAAACCACGCCACGCTGGCCGGCCACACCTTCCAGCACGAGCTGCAAGTAGCCGCCGACGCCAACCTGCTCGGCAGCATCGATGCCAACCGCGGCGACTACCAGAACGGCTGGGACACCGACCAGTTCCCCAACAACCTGAACGAGCTGACCGAGTCGATGCTCATCATTCTGGAGCACGGCGGTATCACGCCGGGCGGCATCAATTTCGACGCTAAGACGCGCCGCAACTCGACCGACCTAGAGGATATTTTCATCGCCCACATCGCGGGTATGGACACGTTTGCCCGCGCTTTGGTGACGGCTGATGCCATCCTGACCAAGTCGCCCTACAAGAAATTCCGCACCGAGCGCTACGCTTCGTTTGATTCGGGTGCTGGTGCTGAGTTCGCCAACGGCAACCTCACGCTGGAAGACCTGCGCAAAATCGCGCACGAGTCGGGCGAACCCACGCCGCGCAGCGGCAAGCAGGAGTGGCTGGAAAGCATTATTAATCAGTACATCTAATTGCTGACCTAGCGTAAGACCCCACCCCCCGACCCCCTCCCCTCTAGGAGAGGGGGAGCCTGACGACGAGTAACGAGCAACGATATTCAATGCTTTTTAGGTGCGTTAGGCTCCCCCTCTCCCGGAGGGGAGGGGGTCGGGGGGTGGGGTTTTGCGTTCGGGATAGCATTCCCTTTTCCATTATGAATTCCACCCGCCTTGCCCTAGGTGCCCTGCTGCTAGGCAGCTTGGCCCTCACTAGCAGCCAGCGTCCGCTGGCCCAAAAGGGTCTGAAAGACTACTACAAAGACTACTTTCCCATCGGTGTGGCCGTGTCGCCGCGGGCGCTGCAAAACCCGGCCGAGGCGGCGCTCATCTTGCAGCAGTTCAACAGCCTGACGCCGGAGAACGACATGAAGATGGGGCCCATTCACCCCGAGGAAAACCGCTGGAACTGGGGCCCCGCCGATGCCATCGTGGACTTTGCCCAGGCGCACAAATTGAAGGTGCGCGGCCACAACCTCTGTTGGCACGAACAAACACCCAAGTGGCTGTTTAAGAACGCCGATGGCAGCCAGGTGAGCAAAGAGGTACTGCTCAAGCGCCTGCACGACCACATCGACGCGGTGGTGAAGCGCTATAAGGGCAAAATCTACGCCTGGGACGTGGTGAACGAGGCCATTGCCGACAACCCGCAGGAGTTTTTGCGCAACTCGGACTGGTACAAAATCTGCGGCGAGGACTTCATTGCGGAGGCCTTCCGCTACGCGCACGCCGCCGACCCTAAGGCTGTACTTTTCTACAACGACTATAACACCGAGCGCCCCGAGAAAATGGAGCGCATCTACAAGCTGCTCAAGAAGCTGAAGGATGCTAAGGTGCCCATTGATGCCGTGGGGCTGCAAGGGCACTGGTCGCTAGTTGAGCCCACTGAGCAGGAGTTGCGCACCACCATCGAGCGCTTTGCCAGCCTCGGGCTGAAAGTGCAGGTGACCGAGCTCGACGTGTCGGTGTACCCCTGGGAGAAGGACCGCCGCGCCAAGCGCCCCGACGAGTCGGACGCCTACACGCCTGACATGCAGGCCAAGCAGGCCGCGCAATACAAGATGTTCTTCAAGGTCTTCCGCGACGAAGCCAAGTACATGACGGGCATTACGTTCTGGAATATCTCCGACCACTATTCGTGGCTGGACACTTACCCGGTGGCCGGGCGCAAGAATCATCCGCTGCTGTTTGATGAGAATTTTAAGCCTAAGCAGGCTTACGACGAAGTAGTGAAGTTTTAAGAGGCTAAGCAGTAGAAACCGCCTTAACCCGATTGTCCTTGCGAGCGCAGCGAAGTAATTGCACCTGAACGGAAGCCGGACGGCCCGTCCCGATGCGATTGCTTCGCGGCGCTCGCAAGGACAGCCGGGTTTATTACTCCAGCCAGCTTTCAAAGCAGCTAATACAATTGAATCCCATGCGCCTTATCCTCTCCCGCCTTTCCCTGGCTTTCTTACTGCTGTCGCCCGCATTAGCCGAGGCGCAGCAAGTGGCTGCCCCGCTCAGCGAGCATTACATCTCGGCCAAGAAGGCTACCGGCAGCTTCCCGCTGGTGGCTGGCGGCAAAGCCGCCGCGCTCTACGTCAGCGAAAGCGACTGGCCGGGCGTGCTGCGCACGATGCGCGACGTGCAGGCCGACATCAAGCGCGTGACGGGCCGCGAGCCGCAGCTGCTGACCGACGCGCCCGCCAGCAAAGAGCCGGTGGTGCTGGTCGGCACCCTAGGGCACAGCCCGCTTATTGACAAACTGGTGCAGGCTGGCAAGCTCGACGTGAGCAACCTGGCCGGGCGCTGGGAAACCTTCGTGGTGCAAACCATCGACAACCCGCTGCCGGGCGTGGCGCGGGCGCTGGTGGTGGCGGGCAGCGACAAGCGCGGTACCATTTACGGCCTCTACGACCTGTCGGAGCAGATGGGCGTGTCGCCCTGGTACTGGTGGGCCGACGTGCCGACGCCGACCCAAAAAAGCCTCTACGTGGCTGCTGGCCGCCACACCCTAGGCGCGCCCCAGGTGAAGTATCGCGGCATCTTTCTTAATGACGAAGCGCCCGCGCTCACCGGCTGGGCCAAGGAGAAATTCGGCGGCATCAACTCGAAGATGTACGAGCACGTCTTTGAGCTAATCCTCCGGCTAAAAGGCAATTACCTGTGGCCCGCCATGTGGGGCAATGCCTTCAACGACGATGACAAGCGCAGCCCCGAATTGGCTGACACCTACGGCATCGTCATGGGTACTTCGCACCACGAGCCCATGCAGCGCGCCCAGCAGGAGTGGAAGCGCTACGGCAAGGGCGCTTGGAACTACCAAACCAACGCCCCGGTGCTGCAAGAGTTCTGGCGCCAGGGCATCAAGAATATGGGCCCCCACGAAAGCATCGTGACGATGGCCATGCGCGGCGACGGCGACGAGCCCATGAGCGAGGGCAGCAACATTGCCCTGCTCGAAAAAATAGTGGCCGACCAGCGCCAGATTTTGGCCGAAGAAACCCAAAAGCCCGCCGACCAGACGCCCCAGCTTTGGGCCCTCTACAAAGAGGTGCAGGACTACTACGACAAGGGCATGCGCGTGCCCGACGACATGACCCTGCTGCTCTGCGACGACAACTGGGGCAACCTGCGCAAACTGCCCAAGCTCGGCGACAAGCCCCGCAAGGGCGGTTACGGCATCTACTACCACTTCGACTACGTGGGCGGCCCGCGCAGCTACCGCTGGCTGAATACCAACCCCTTGCCACGCGTGTGGGAGCAGATGCACCTGGCCCACGAGAACGGCGTGAACCAGATTTGGATAGTGAACGTGGGCGACCTCAAACCCATGGAACTGCCGATTTCGTTTTTCCTCGACTACGCCTGGAACCCCGATGCCCTGCCGGCTACCGGCGTGGCGGCTTACACCGAGCGCTGGGCTGCTCAGCAGTTCGGGCCCAAATACGCAGCCGACATCGCCGACATTCTGGCCAAATATGCCAAGTACAACAGCCGCCGCAAGCCCGAGTTGATTGACGCCAACACCTATAGCCTGGCCACCGGCGAGTGGGCGACCGTGGTGGCCGACTACAACCAATTGCTGACGCGCGCTGAAGCCATCGACCGGAAGCTGCCCGCCGCCAACCACGACGCATTTTATGAGCTGGTGCTGCACCCGGTGCAAGCCTGCGCCAACCTCAACGAGCTGTATTACACCGTGGCCCTGAACCGAGAAGCCGCAAAAACCAACCAGCCGAATACCAATACCCTGGCCGAAAAAGCCCGGTTACTATTTGCCAAAGATGCTGAGATAAAGCAACGCTACCACGCCGTGGCCGGTGGCAAGTGGAACCACATGATGGACCAAATGCACATCGGCTACACCTCGTGGCACGACGAGCCCAAAGACATTATGCCGCAGGTGGTAACACTGCCTGTGGGCGCCGTACCGACGCCCGCACCCGCGCTGGCGCCGGCCGAAAAAGGCTCTTACGTGTCGATTGAAGCGGAGCATTACACGCAGGCCATCAATGCTGGCCCCGTGACCTGGCAGCGCCTGCCCGACCTGGGCCGTACGCTGGGTGCCGTTACGGCGCTGCCCACCACGGCCGCGCCCACCGCCACGCCGGGCGGCAGCAGCCCACACCTGGAGTACCGTGTCACGCTATCGCAGGCTGGCCCGGTAACGGTGAGCGCCTATCTCGCCCCGACCCTCGACTTCACCAATACTACCGGCCTGCGCTACGCCGTGTCGCTGGACGATGAAGCGCCGCAAATCATCAACCTGCACACCGGCATGAAGCCCGGCGAAAGCAACCGAATCTGGGAGAAAGCCGTGGCCACTAGCATCATTCTCAAAACGTCGCAGCACACCGTAGCCGCGGCTGGCCCGCACGTGCTCAAGTTCTGGCGCGTAGACCCGGGCGTGGTACTCGAAAAGCTGGTCGTGAGCCAAGGCGAGGTGCCCACCAGCTACCTAGGGCCACCCGAAACAACTGCGGCGGGCAAAAGCAAAGAGGCTACGCCGACTAGCCTAGGCCAGCGCTAGCCCACTGCCTGTCATGCAGAGCGTAGCGAAGCATCTCGCTTACTGACGTTTGTGGATGTTGAATATTACTGCACCACGCGAGATGCTTCGCTACGCTTTGCATGACAGACGTTGTTAATAGGCGCCATTAATCTTTCCATTCCCGCCCCATGAAAACCTTTTCCCTATTCCTGGGCCTCGGCCTGTTGACGGCTATCGGTGGCTCGCGCCTTTCTACGCCGCCCACCGCCGCTGTGGCACCTAGGGCCGACTACCCGTTCCAAAATCCCGACCTACCCATCGACCAGCGGGTCGATGACTTGGTGGGCCGCCTCACGCTGGCCGAAAAGGTATCGCAGATGCTGAACGCTTCGCCGGCCATCGACCGGTTAGGTATCCCGGCCTACAACTGGTGGAACGAGGCGCTGCACGGCGTGGCGCGCACCAGCATGAAAACCACGGTTTTCCCGCAGGCCATTGGCATGGCCGCGACCTTCGATAAGGACGCGATGCTTCGGATGGCCACCATCACCTCCGACGAGGCGCGGGCGGTGCATCAGGAGTACGTGCGGCGCGGCGAGCGGGGTATCTACCAAGGGCTTACGTTCTGGACGCCCAACATCAACATTTTTCGTGACCCGCGCTGGGGGCGGGGCCAGGAAACCTATGGTGAAGACCCCTACCTGACTGGCCAGCTGGGTTCGGCGCTGGTGAAGGGCTTTCAGGGCGACGACCCCAAATACCTAAAAATCACGGCCTGTGCGAAGCACTTCGCCGTGCATAGCGGGCCCGAGTCGTCGCGCCACGAGTACAATGCCCAAATCAGCGACTACGACCTGTGGGATACGTACTTGCCAGCGTTTCGCGACCTCATTGTGGATGCCAAGGTGGCCGGTGTGATGTGCGCCTACAACGCCTATGCCGGCCAGCCCTGCTGCGGCAGCGACATCCTGATGACCAACATCCTGTACAAGAAGTGGAACTTCAAGGGCTACGTAACCTCCGACTGCGACGGCATCAACGACTTCTGGCAACACCACAAAACCGACCCCGACGCGGCCACCGCCGCCGCTAATGCTGTACTGCACGGCACCGATATTGAGTGCGCTACGGGCAAGCTCTTTACTTATAATTCGCTGCTCGAATCAGTGCAGAAGAAGCTCATCAGCGAGGAGCAGCTGAACACGTCGGTGAAGCGGCTCTATAAAATCCGGTTTCAGCTGGGTATGTTCGACCCGGTGGAGCGGGTGAAATACGCCCAAATCCCGCTGAGCGTGGTGGAAAGTGCGCCACACCAAGCCCACGCCCTCAAAATGGCCCGCGAGTCGGTGGTGCTGCTTAAGAATGAAAAGAATACGCTGCCGCTACGCAAAGACCTCAAGAAAATAGTAGTCCTAGGGCCTAATGCCGATAATGAGTCGGTGCAGCTCGGCAACTACAATGGCTTCCCGACCAACATCGTGACGCCGCTCGAAGGCATTCGGGCCAAGGTGGGCAAGAACACCGAAGTGGTGTACATGCAAGGCGTAGACTACGCCAGCAATACGGTGTACGAGCCGCTTGACATTAACAAGCAGTTGGCTTACAACGGAAAACCCGGCTTTCAGGCTGAATACTTCAAAGGCATCGACCTAGCAGGTGCGCCCGTAGCCACCCGCCAGGAAGCTGGCCTGGACCGCTACTTAGCCAACGTGAAAATGGAGGTGGCCCCCGGCCTGCCCGCCGAGAATTTCTCGGCGCGCTACCAAGCGGTTTTCACCCCCGAAAAGACCGAGGAGTTAGCGCTGCAAATCTCGGGTGACGATGGCTACCGGCTGTTTGTAGATGATAAGCTGGTGGTGGATGCCTGGAAGGGACGCGGCTTCTCGACCAACCAGCACGTGCTGCGCGTGACGGCCGGCCAAAAGCTGAGCCTGCGCCTGGAGTACTTGCAAGTAGACCGCCGCACTATTCTCAAGTTCACGGGTGCGAAAGTGGTGCCCATGAACGCGGCCAACATCCTGGCCCAGGTAAAAGACGCCGACGCCATCGTGATGGTCGGCGGCATTTCGCCCCGGCTCGAGGGCGAGGAAATGAAGGTGGACGTACCCGGCTTCAGCGGCGGCGACCGCACCACCATCGGCCTGCCCCAGGTGCAAACCGACTTGCTGAAGGTGCTGCACAGCTCCGGCAAGCCCGTGATTTTGGCCCTCATGACGGGCAGCGCCCTCGCCACACCTTGGGAAGCCGAGAACCTGCCAGCCATCCTCACCGGCTGGTACGGCGGCCAGGCCGCCGGCACGGCGCTGGCCGACGTGCTCTTCGGCGACTACAACCCCGCAGGCCGCCTGCCGGTGACGTTTTACAAGTCGGAAACGCAACTACCGGCCTTCGACAACTACAGCATGCAAGGCCGCACGTACCGCTACTTCGCCGGCGAGCCGCTGTTTCCATTCGGCCACGGCCTGAGCTATACTACTTTCAAATACAGCAACTTAAAAGTGCTGTCGAAGCCCACGACCGGCCAGCCCATCCGTATGAGCGTGGAGGTACAGAACACTGGCCAGCGCGCCGGCGATGAAGTGGTGCAGCTCTACGTGCGCCATTCTGGTGCTACAGGCCGCGTGGCGCGGCACGCGCTCGAAGGCTTCCGCCGGATAAACCTAGGGCCGGGCACCAAGCAAACAGTTTTGTTTACGCTCACGCCACGCCAGCTCTCGCGCCTCACTGCCCAAGCGAAGCGCGTGGAGCTAGCCGAAAAGGTGCAGGTATTCGTGGGCGGTGGGCAGCCGCTGGCAGCGGCGGTTGCGGCAGGCAAGGTGCTGAAAGCTGACTTGGCCTTAACTGGCCCGCAAGTGACGATTGAGTAGAATCGAACGCGATTATTTAGTAGGCGCAGAGCAAAAGACAGCCATTAAGAGTCTGGTAGATTCTTAGTGGCTGCCTTTTACTTATATACTCAGCGCACCGACAGTTAAGCATTTTATAGCGTTTGTTAGGACGGTAGCTACCTTGGGTAAATAAGCGGATGCCTGAGCAGGCGCAGTTCACACGATAGGTCTTCGTATTTTCTTGGTCTTTGGCTGATTAGGCTTGGCAAGTGTAGTAAGCCAAAAGAGGAATATTGCTACTGCTCGCCCAAATGCTCCGGAGCACCTTGCTGTGGCCTTCTACCAACTCTATTGGCTGATGCTAGCCGCCTAAGCAACACTCCTATTCTACTTCTTACTACCGTTAATCTGCGTTAAGAAATTGCCTCGGCAGACTGCCGGGCTACTTTTGTCTGTCTAGTTATGCCCAAACTTCTATTTAATGAAAAGAACAACTACCCTTTGGTTACTTTTAACGATGCTGCTGGCCGGCTGCTCATCACCTTCCGAAAAGCAGGCGCTCTACGAAATATCTGAGTTTTACGGCGGCAGCGTGCGCCTCTCCTCGGGCCGCAATTTCTCGACCAGCGGCGACGAGCCAAAAGGGCACTATTTGGCCGTCGCGCTCGATAACCCCAGCTTGAGCCGTCGTTTTGCCGACCTTCAACTGCCCGCTTCCAACTGCGCATACCTAGCGTTCAGCAACCTAAAACCGGCCGAACGGGCAGACTACGATTTCGTGAAAGTGACGCTGAAGGACTCGGCCAGTACCCACGCCTACTCATTTTCGCAGGCCGACCTAACGCAAGCGCTGGCGGCCGGCGAAGACCTGCGCACGCTGATATTCAACATTCAGGGCAGCGACTACGTGGCCGCCGCCAACAACTTCAACCCCGACGCGCTGGGCACCATGCCCCGCGACAGCCTCACGAGCATCATGTACCGGCTGGGCACGCGCATCAACCCCTTTACCGAGTACCGCATCCACGGCTTTGCCCTCGTGCGGGAGCCCGTGGCTGGCAAGCCGCTGCCGCTGGTGCGCCTGTTCGCGTCGGTGCCCCGCCCCCCGGAGCCCGACCACCACCTGCTGTTCGTCATCAACCCCGCCCTGAGCGATGCCGAGCATTTTCTCTACGGCATGAACGTAATAAACTAGCCGTAACGCCCACAAAGAAGGCTGCTTTCCCTCAGGAAAGCAGCCTTCTTTGTGTTAGCACCTCTACTAACCTAGTTGCAGCGTTCTTGAGCTAATGGAACTCCAGCTAGCATGGAAACCATTGGTCAGCTCACTATTTTACTTGCGAAGCTACTTCGGGTATCGAGTTGGCAGTTTGACCATTATATTTGTTCGCCATTTTTCTTACACCATCATTTTAATTTATGCAAACAAAATTTACGCGTTCTCTTGCGGCGCTACTTACCAGCTGCACGCTCCTGGGCAGTGGCTGCGCCGGGTCATACACCGCCATACGGCCCGACCGCATTGCTACCTACCAAGCTTCGCCAGCCGGGGCGCCGCTCCAGTTCGGCTATCAGTTTGATGCGCTGCGCCTGCATGGCCACAATAAAAAGTACGTCAAGAAGGAGTCCAAAAAAGGCTACCACGTGGTAGCCGTGCAGGTGAAGAACACAACCGCCACCGAAATTAACTTCTCCCGCGATGCCGTGCTGTACTACGGCGACCGCCCGATAGTACCGACTTCGTCAACTATCGCCGCGCAGGACATGAAGCAGGGCGTGGCCATCTACTTACTATATGTGCTGCTCAACTTCAACGTGGGCGCCACCACTACTACCACCAACGGCTACACAACATCGAGCACGCCGGGCACATTTATCCCGACGGGGCCTTTCATTGCGGGCGGCAACATGCTGGGCGCGGGGCTGGCAAATAAAAACTTTCGCCGCGAGCTAGAGCAGTACGACCTCACCAACCGCAACATCCGCCCCGGCGAGACAGTGTATGGCATCCTTTGCCTGCGCGAGACCAACGTGGCCCCGCTTCGCTTGGAACTGCGTTCCGTAGCATCGGCAAGCCCGGCGCCCATGCCGGCCGCGCCGGCTCTGCCACCAGCCAGCACCCCCAATCCTACCACCAATTAAGACTGCTGCATTATCCCATTGCAAGCAAAAAAGGCTGCTTTCCCTCGGGAAAGCAGCCTTTTTTGCCTTACTTCTAACGCTTAGCTATTCTTAGCTACCACGTTGAAAGTCAAGTCAAAGTTATCGTTGATAGCCTTGTCGCCGATGCCGCTGAAGAAGCTCTTCGAGCCGTATTTCAGGCCGAACTTGGTGCGGTCGATGGTCACTTTGCCGGTTACGGCGGCTACGCCATTTTTCACGCCCACTTTGGCTGGGAAGCTGATTTTTTGCGTCACGCCCTTGATGGTCATGTCGCCGGTGATGGTGGCGTTGTCGGCATCAGCCGCCGCACCTTTGATGGGCGTTACGCTAGTGATTTTGAAGGTCGAGGTGGGGAAAGCGCCCGAGTCGAAGAAATCGGCGCCGCCCATGTGGCCCACAAATTTGCCTTGGCTGTCGGCATCCGTGATGTCGGTGGCTTTGATAGTCTTCATGTCCACCGTGGCCGTGCCGCTGGTTACCATGTTGTTAACTACTTGCAGGTCGCCGCCCGTGAACTGGATGGTGCCTTTGTGGCCGTGGGTTACGGCCGCGCCTTCCCAGCCCAGGGTGCTCAGCTGCGGCTGGAGCTTGTAGGTAACGGCGGCTACCGAAGCTACCGATTTTTTAACGGCCTTTTGGGCGAAAGCGGCCGGCGAAGCCAGCAGAGCAACCCCGAGAAGGGCGGGCAACAGAATCTTTTTCATGAGTGAAAAAAGGTGAAAACAGCGAGTGTGAAAGGCCGATAACAACTATCAGGCCCGAATTTTGTCAAGTAAAGTACTGAGCTGACGTAGCTCGGTGGCAGTCAGGTTATCGAGGCCCGCCCGGGCCGGGTCCGCGATGCCTTCATCATCAATCTGGCGCAACAGGCGCAGGCCAGCTTCGGTGATGCGGATATCGACGGCGCGGCGGTTGGCGGGGCACACCGTGCGGGTCACGAGCTTCTTTTCTTCCAGCTTGTCCACAATGCGCGAGGCATTGCTGGTTTTGTCGAGCATCCGGTCGATGAGCAGCGCCACCGTGGCCGGCTGCGGGTGCTGCCCCCGCAGGATGCGCAATATATTATATTGCGGGGCCGTGAGGCTATAGGCCTTAAAAGCAGCCGCTTGCTGCTGATTCAACCACCCGGCCGTGAACGCGAGGTTGATGTACGCCTTGTGGGCGTCGCTCTGGAAAGTTTGCTGTTTGATTTCGTCTTCGATTCGCACTGTGCTAGTATGAATGGCGATGCAAATATAATGTACCTACATTTAATGTTGCAACATGGTTCTAACTTTTTTCTAATTTTTTTTCTAAGTCAGCAATTAGCTCCGATTTTTGCGTACAAACAACCTTACACCTTTTAGCTATTCACTTCATGCGCTTTTCTCATATCACTGCCAGCCTTTTGCTGGGTGCTAGCCTAGCGCTTGTACCCCGCCTCGGCCAGGCGCAAACCTCGGTAGTCCAGACCGTGCGCCCCAATCGCAACACGCAATTCTTGTACCTCAACGGGGTGGTGGTGCAGCGCCTGGGCACCCAGACCACGCCCCTGACGCAAAATGTGCGCCTGCCCAACGGCACTAAAATTAACGTGCGCAGCGGCATAGTGGAGCTGCCGACCGGCAAAATCACGACCCTGCGCGACGGCGACTACGTGAACGCGGAAGGTGGCATCGTCTTCGGCTCGCCGGCCAGCGCCGCCGCCGCCCGCGGCGATACGAGCGTAGCCGCCAATTCTAAATTTGACACCTACGTGCACGTGGGCAGCGCCCCCGCCCGCATTCTCGCCGATGCCCCCACCGAGCGCGAGCAGCTCTTGATGCGTAAAATCGAGCTCCTGAGCCGCAAGGTGACGCTGCTCACGCAAACCAACCCCAACCCACCCAGCACCGAGGCCGTGGACAAGCAGCTATCCGAGATTGATACGCAGCTAAAAACGGCCAAGCGCGAATAGCTACCCGCTCGCAAAAAAGGCGTGCCAGCCGAGGTGCTGCCCCACGGGGCGGGCCTCAGCTGGCACGCTAGTTGTTTTTGGGCATTGCATGACCAATTACTACTCCGTTCTGCTATTCAACGCAGCCAGCTACAACCCGTTTTTCACAATCTTCGGGCTGCTGCTGGGTGCGGCAGGCATCGGGATTGGCTACGGGGCTGTGAGGATATTTACTACCACCAATACCAGCGAAAACTCAGGCAGCCGAGTCGTGGGCTTCGTATCGGGCCTGCTGCTACTTGGGTGCGCGGTTTTCGTACTGGCGCTGGCGGCACTTTGTGCCATGTGGGTGGCCGAATAAGCAGTTAAAGCAGATTTCAGGCTGGTGCACATGGGGCGGGCGGCCAGGCTTTTCGCTAGCAGTCCGCTCGTCACTAGGGTAGCTCGTTGCACTATGAGCGGACAGCCGGGGAACAGTCGGCAGCCCGCCCAAAATGCGCCCTGGACTATCCTGAAAACCGCTTTGGCTACGTCGAACTACTACAGGGGCAAAAAAGCTGTCTTTGCGAGCGTAGCAAAGCAAGGGCAACATCACTAGTTCACCAACTCACCAATTCACCAACTCGCCGCCCTCCTCCTGCACCAGCCCAAAAGGCTCGTCGCGCACGATGAGCAGGCCGTCCAAGTCGTGCACGTCGGCCAAGGCACTGATTTGCAGGGCCGACCAGATGCCCAGCGAGGTTTCGACCATGCAGCCCAGCATGGGGCGCAGGCCGTGGGCGCGGGTAGCCCGCAACAGCTCGATGCCGCGCTGGTAGCCGCCCGCTTTCATCAGCTTCACGTTGACGCCGTGAAACTGCCGGGCGATTTCCGCAAAATCGGCTTCGTCCGTCACTGATTCGTCGGCCAGTAGCGGCACTGGGGTGCGGGGGTGCAGGTAGCGGTAGTCGTCGGCCAGGGCGGCGGGCAGGGGCTGCTCTAGTAGCTGCATATTCAGCCCCGGCACGGTGGCCGCTTGCTCCAGAAAACGCAGCAGGCTGTCGGCATTGGGCCACGCTTCGTTGCCATCGACCAGCAGCGGGTGGCCAGGGCAGGCCTGCGCCACGGCGCGCAGCAAGTCGAGCCCCTGCGCTTGGTTTACCTTGATTTTCAGCAGGCTAAAACGGCGGGCGCGCTGCGCTTCGATGAAGCTTGCCACCGCGCCCGGCTCCATGATGGGCAGCGAAAAGGCGGTGGGCACCCGCGCCGCTGGCCGGGGCACGCCCAGCCACTGCCACACCGGCTGCCCGGCGCGGGCCGCCAGGCAATGCGTGAGCGCGGCCTCCAGCGCAAACCGCAGGGCGTGCGCCACCGGGTGCGCGGCCAGCAGCGCCGTTAGTTCGGGGAGGGTATTGGCCTCGGGCAGCCCGGCCGCCAGCAGCGCCGCAAACTGCTGCTGAAGCAGTTCGGGGCTTTCGCCATAGCGCACGTTGGGCGCGGCCTCACCTTGGCCGCTCGCACCTGCCTGCTTGGCCTGCACCACCAGATTGGTTTTGGTAGTGGAGGCGTTGCGGGCGATTTTCCAGGTGTAGCGCAGGGGCAGCTCGTGCGCGGTGAGGGTCCAAATAGTAGCGGGCATAGTAGTACGCGGAAGTACAGGACTAAAGTAAGCGCGGCATGGTGCGCGCCCCGTTACATTACCTGGCTTTGGGTGAATAGGACGGTACTTAGAGCAGTTCCCGAGTTGGTGTACCAAGTAGCTGAAGCGGGCTGCCGGCTGTCCGCTCGTCGTGCGGCGAGCTCTACAACCGACGAGCGGACAGCCGGCGAAAAGCCGGCGGCCCGCCCCGTATACACAAACCTGGGAATTGCGCTAGATTGGTCATTGGCCCTTACGAATAACAAACACGTAAAATATGATTTTTGCACCAGCAAAGCGTGCGCTAGCTTACATTTGCGAAGATTACGACCATCTGTTATGGTATTATTTTTTTATTTTATATTATTCAATTCCTTTAACTATTTCGTATGACTACGCGCTTACTCTTTGCTGGCCTGCTCGCCGGGCTTTGCGCCTGGGGCCAGCCCACCCATAGCTTGGCCCAGGCCAGTTCGCGCCGGGGCCAGACGTACTGGTACAGCATCCAGAACGACGTGGTGGTTCAGAAAACCGGGGCCACGGCCAAGCCCTTGAAGGACGAAATAAAGCTGCCCAATGGCAGCCTGCTAAAGCCGCTCGACCGCCTGGTAGTGCTGGCCAGCGGGGAAGAAATAATCCTTGGCAATGACGATGTACTAACGGCTTCGGGCGAGCTCATTCGGGCGCACAAGCCGGAGCCCGCCGCCAGCGCCGCACCCGCCAAGACGGTTGCCGTGGCCGCTCCCAGCCCGGCGCCCGTGGCGGCCCCGGCCAAATTTGGCTACGTGCCGGCCGCGCCGGTGAGCGGCAAGCTCAAGGGCGTGGTGGAGCTCGGGGCCAGCGGCTTCAACTCCTTTATTGTGCGCATCGACCCCCAACGCAACTGGAAGCTCGAAAAAGCCGAATTTGGCAACAGCCTGGTGCTCGAAAACATGGCTACCGACGACGACATCCGGCGCGGGCTGAAGGCCTACATCGGCAAGATGCTCGACTACGGCGTGGGCGGGCGCGACATCTATTTTGTGGTGAGCTCGGGGGCGGCCACGGCCGAAGGCACCAAGCACATTATCGAGAGCCTGAAAGCCCTCAACTACGTGGTACACCTCGTGACGCCCGAGCAGGAAGGCACTTTTGGCCTGCGCGCCGCCGTGCCCCCCGCCTACGCCGACAAAGCCTTCCTGGTCGATATGGGCTCGGCCAATACCAAGATTGCCTGGCAGGCCCAGGGCAAGCCGGTGGTGGCCAACACCTACGGCTCGAAATACTACCAGCAGGCGCTGCCCGACAGCAAAGTAGCCGCCGACGTGGCCGATAAGGCCAGCCAGGTGCCCACCGCCCAGCGCAAAACGTGCTTCATCATCGGCGGGGTGCCCTACGAACTGGCCAAAATCGTGCGCCAGGGCCAGGAGCAGTTCACGGTGCTCAAAGCGCCGGCCGACTATGCGCAGGCGGAAGGTGCTAAGCTCAAGGCGGGCGTTACCATCTACCGCGCTCTGGCCGAGGCTACTGGCTGCCAGCAGTTTGTATTTGGCTGGGATACCAATTTCACCATCGGTTATCTGCTCTCGCAGCCCTAAGCGGCGGTGCGCTCGCGTACCCAAGCCCGAAAGCCCCCGTGCAGCTACTGTGCGGGGGCTTTTTGCGGCCCACAAGCCGGGCAATGGCGGCGGTTTCAGCCGGCCTTGCCGTTCTTTATAGCTTCATTTTGCTGCTGTATTTAGTACTGGCTGCGATTGCCGATTGTTGAGTGAATTGAAATCATCCAATAAGAGCTTTACAATCAGCCAACAACAACTGCTTCCCATCCACCAACTCCCCGCATGAAGTTTTCTCGCTCTGCTTTAGTAGCCAGCCTATTGGTTTTGCTGGCGGCTGTACTCACGTACTGGTCTATCCACGAATTACAGGTAATAAATGACCATACCCTAGGCGGGTTTCCGGCCACCAATGAGCCCGAGAATGACGCGCCCGGCCAAATACCCAGTACTTTGGCAGGCATTGCCCGCTGGCTAGCCCTGGCCGCCCTGGCCTGGGCAGTAGCGCCGCGCCGCTCGCTCACCCTTTGGATAGTCGTAAGTATGCTGGTAGGCATTGAGTTGGGCTACGATGCGCCCGCCGTGGCCCTCAATCTAAAGGTGCTCAGCGACGCCTTTTTGCGCCTGGTCAAGACCATTATTGCGCCGCTTGTATTTGCCACGCTGGTGGTAGGCATTGCGGGCCACGCCAACCTCAAGCAAGTGGGGCGCATGGGGCTCAAGGCCCTGATTTACTTTGAAGTCGTGACCACGTTTGCCCTGTTTATCGGGCTGGCGGCCATCAACTTTACCAAGGCCGGGGTGGGCATCAAGCACACCGCCATCGCCGAAAAAGCCGACGCGCTGGCCGTAGCCGCTCCGCAGTCGGTGGCCGATATTATTCTGCACATCTTCCCCGAAAACATCGCTAAATCGGTGGCCGAAGGGCAGGTGCTGCAAGTGGTGGTGTTTGCCATTCTCTTCGCTATTGGCCTGGCGCTCACGCCCGAGAGGCCCCGCCGCCTGATGCTCGACCTATGCGAGAGCCTGTCGGAAGTGATGTTCAAGTTCACCAACGTGGTGATGTACTTCGCGCCGCTGGGCGTGGGTGGGGCCATGGCCTACACGGTCGCCAAGCTGGGTTTTGGGCCCCTGCTCAACGCCTTTCAGCTGCTGCTCACGCTGTATGGCGCGCTCATTGGGTTCATTTTGCTGGTGCTGCTGCCGGTGGCCCTACTCATGCGCATTCCACTGCGGCGCTTCGTGGCGGCGGTGGCCGAACCCATGAGCATCGCCTTTGCCACCACGAGCAGCGAGGCGGCCCTGCCCCGCGCCATGGAAGCCATGGAAAGCATCGGCGTGCCACGCCGCATCGTGGCCTTTGTGATGCCTACGGGCTACTCGTTTAACCTCGACGGCACCACGCTCTACTTGTCGCTGGCCTCGGTATTCGTGGCCCAGGCGGCGGGCATCAACCTCTCGTTTGGCGACCAGATGTTACTGGTTTTCACGCTTATGCTCACCAGCAAAGGCGTGGCCGGCGTGCCCCGCGCCTCGCTCGTTATTCTGCTGGCTACGCTGCCCTCGTTCAACCTGCCAGCCTGGCCGGTATTTATCATCCTGGGCATTGATGCCCTGATGGATATGGCTCGCACGGCCGTGAACGTGCTCGGCAACTGCCTGGCCTCAGCAGTGGTGGCCCGTTGGGAAGGTGAATTCGTGGATAACTACGTGGCCCCGCCCGATTTGCTCGAAGCTGAACCATTGGCCGCCCACTAGGTTTAATTGCTTATAGGGAATTTAAGATGGTCAATAGGGGTTAACTCATCACGCCCGGCTCAGGAAGCGACTTAGCACAAAACTATTTTTTGGCGAATTGCAAACTGGTCATTACTTTAGAGCAGAAATTAGTTTAATTCAATAAAATTCCGACAATCGAATACTTTTTCTCAATAAAGTACCACACCACTTTATAATAGCCCTTATGAAATTTCTAGCACTATTGGGCCGTCCGGCATTTTTCCTTGCCCTCACTGCCGCTGGGTTAAGCTCCTGCATGTCGGTAAAAGGCAGCTTTTCGCACACGCCCACGGCGGTTATCGCCAAGCGTCTGCCCCCGATGGAAATCACCGCCGACCCCGGCCCCTTGGCCATGAACGACGGTGCCTTGCCCGAAGACCCGTTGCGGTTGTTTAAGTCGGAGCTCCAGCACAACGTAGTGGAAGCCACCGACACGGCCACGTACGGCTATATCCGGCTGGTAGTGACCAAGGTGCACACCACGCGCAAGGGCCGCAGCCTGCAAGCCGCGCAAGTGGTTACGATGCTGGTGCCCAGCTTGTTTGGCGCCCCGCTAGAGTGGTACAACACTGATATTGAGGCTGAAGTGCAGGTAATGGATGCCGCTGGCCAGCTTCTGGGCACCTACACCGGCAAAGGCACCTCCAACGTGAAAGTGGCCATGTACCACGGCTACTCGCAGACCGATGCCCCCCGCCTCGCCGATGTGCTGGCCCTGCGCCAGGCCCTCGACCAGGTGCGCCCGCAACTCGACACGGCCGCTACCCGCCTTTCGCCGCTGCTGCTGGCCGGCGGCGCCGTCAACAACCCCACGCTGCCCTCGTCGGCCAGCAGCACCACTAGCACGCATTAATTTTTCGGAGCGGCCCACAATAATGGGCGGCTAGCGGACCTTTGTAGCCCGGCCCGGCTGGCTTGCCCCTGGCAAGCCGCCGGGGCCGGGCTTACTGTTTAAAGTGCTATTCGCTGGTTTTATGTTCAAGAAAACGCTGCTCCGCCGCCTGCCGGCGCTGGCTGCCTGCCTGGCCCTGGCCGGCTGCTGCGCCAACGATACCTGCCTTTGCAATGACGTACAGGCCGATGCGCTGCTGTTTAGCTTTAAGATTGGGGGAAACGACGGCTTTTTGGCTACCGACGTCGATACATTGCTTATAACCCGTATTACGCACCCTGACCCCAGGACAAATGCTAAGCCCAATCGCGAAACCAAGTTACTGACGTACCAACTCAGCGCCGATACCCTACAGCTAGTAAGGAATTCGTTCGTTATTAATAATGCAACACCATTTGCCTCAGCTGGTAACACAACCAAGCTCAATGCTTACGACTACCGCATCGTGGCTGTGCGTATCAAGCAAGTGGCGGGCCGTAAAATAACCAGCCGCTACGTTTTCAAGGTAGATAGTATCAAGCTGGCCGGCGACTACAAGGCCAACGGCTGCTGCACCTGTTATGAGAATGAGGGCAAGAAATTTGAGTTTAACGCGGTGGCCAACGACACTAGCGTCACCAGCCCTACCAGCCGGGTGCCTCAAGATGTTACGACCCCGGATGTCAACAAGCAAATCACCACTGAACTCCGAAAGCGCTAACCCGCCGCTCGCCCTGGGCTTGCGTATATAAGGTTACCTTCTGCAAAAACTGCCCGCTCCATGCCCACCGCCGACCTGCTCGCCCCTTCTATCGACGAAGCTCTGCTGCCCGCTCCTACCCAGGGGCCGGGCGCGACGCCCGTGCCTACTGGCCCGGCTAAGTTTCCTTTTACTACCCGCCTCAGCCTGGAGCCGCTTATCGACTACTGGCGGGCGCGCGAGCAGGACCCAAATCCGGGCATTGCGCGGCTGGCCCACACCGTGCTGGCCGAGGTAAGCGAACACGCCTGCTGCCGCGGCACCCTCGATAGCATCGAGCAGCTCGACGGCACCCGCGAGCTGGTCGATATGCTGATGCTGGCCGTGTTTCCGCCCGCGGCGGCTACCATGGCGATTAGCGGGGCTATTCCGCCGTTTCAGCGGCGCAGCTTTTACTACACCAGCCGCTTTGCGGAGGTGATGATGAGTAAGGACCGCACCATCAAGCAGCCGCTCAACATCGACTACGCCATGATGGAGCAGCACATGGCTCAAATGGCCTACTTGCTCATTTTGGGGCGCGAGTACGGGGCCGAAATCCCGGACATCTACGGCGGCCTCATTTTCACGGTACCCGATTATAAGATAGGCCTTTATCGGCACTACGGCGTCAATTTTGACTCGTCTTTTGTGCGGGTACGCGTGGTGGGCGAAAAGCCGGAATTGAGCGCCGAACAGATACAGTACCTGCTGCACAACCGCCACCGCTTGGAGTTGTGGTACGAGCTGCTACCTCCCGAAGCCTTTGTATTGGAAGGTTTTAACCTGCTGCAACTGGTCGATGTCACGACCCAGGAAATTCTGTCGGAGCTGAAATACGACCTGCTGGAACGCGACGTATTGCAAGCCTCCGACCGGCTGGAGCAGATTCAGGAGAAGCTGCGGGTACTGTTTGCGCGGCCGGCTTTGCAGCTCGGCATCGCGGCGTATGACGAGCGCAAGAAGGCATTTGTGGACTTCGGGCGCAAAATCAACCACAGCTTTCTCACCAAGCAGATGCAGAGCCAGACCTCGCTGGGCGGCTTTCAGCAGCTGTACGCCCGCCTGCTGGCCGACCGCCAGCCGCTGGTACTCGAAGACGTAACGACCGCCCCCGAGCTACCCGAGGACATGCGCCAGCAAATCCTGAAGCTCGGCATTCGGTCGGCCATTTTGGCCCTGCTGCCCTACGGCCCCGACACAGTAGGCCTGCTCGAACTGGGCTCGCCGGAAGTGGGGGCGCTCGACGAGTTTGACATGGAGCTGGTGAAGCAGTTTGTGCCGCTGTTTGCGGTGGCCGTGAAGCGCAATGCCGAAGACCTGGAGACCCGTATTCAGTCAGTTATCAAGGAGAAATTTACGGCCATCCACCCCACCATGGAGTGGCGCTTCAACGACGCGGCCCGCCGCCTGCTGGCCCAGCACGAAGACGGCAACCGCTCGGCCGAAATGGAGCCCATCGTGTTTGAGGACGTGTACCCGCTGCACGGCTCCTGCGACATCCGGGGCAGCAGCGTGGCCCGCAACGAGGCCGTGCAGGGCGACCTCATCGAGCACCTCACGCTGGCCCGGCAGGTACTCAAAAAGGCCTCAGAGTATCAGGCGCTGCCCATTCTGGACGAGCTCACGTTTTACGTGACCAAGAACCTGCGCCGGCTGCGCCAAGGCATTATCAGCGGCGACGAGGTGAGCATCTACGACTCGCTGCGCACGCAGGCCGAGCCGCTGTTTGAGTACCTAGCCCAGAATATCCCCGATTTGCGCCCCACCATTGCTCACTACTGGCAGCACATCGACCCGCGCCTGGGCATCTTGTACAATCGCCGCAAGGCGTTTGAGGAGAGCGTTACGCGCATCAACGACACCATCAGCGATTACCTCGACCACGAGGAGGAAAAGGCGCAGCACATGTTTCCGCACTACTTCCAGCGCTTCAAAACCGATGGCGTAGAGTTTAATATTTACGTGGGCGGCAGCCTGGTGCAGGACAAGCCTTTCGACCTGATTTTTCTCAAGAACCTGCGCCTGTGGCAGTTGCTGGTGATGGTCGAAATCACGCGCCGTACCCACGCCCTCAAGGCCACAATGGAGGTGCAGCTCGACACCACGCAGCTCATCCTCATCCACTCGCAGTCGCTCAGCATCCGCTTCCGGCAAGATGAGCGGCAGTTCGACGTAGACGGCGCGTATAACATTCGCTACGAGATAATTAAGAAGCGCATCGACAAAGCCACCGTGCTCGGCACCGGCGAGCGCCTCACCCAGCCCGGCCACCTAGCTCTCGTGTACGCCCAGGCCCGCGAAGCCACCGAATACTTCGAGTATATCGACTACCTGCACGACCGCAAGCTACTCGAAGACGGCATCGAAGAGCTGGAGCTAGAGGAATTACAGGGCGTAAAAGGCCTGCTGGCCCTGCGGGTGCGGGTGAAGCTGTAGGAGCAAATTGAGCCCCGCTTATGCAACGTTATTCGCGGGAAGTGGCTCTACCTTTTAAGTATGCGACTACCTACTCAGACTCGCTTAAGTAAGCTCAGGCTATTACTAATCAGTGCACTACCACTAACTTGCCAAGCGCAGGTGCCAGCCCCTAGCCCTAGCTGGGCTGGTGGCTTTGGCTTGGGCAATGGGGTAGAAATCCACGTGGCCCGTACGCAGCAGCGGCTACTGCTGCTGGGGCGCGGCCGGTATAAATTGTGGGGGCCAGAATCGGGGCCAGGGTCTGCATTTAGCTTGCTCCAGGCCCTAAACACGCGCTCGCAGCAAGTCGAGCTGGCGGCCCTGGCGGGTAGTAGCCTGCCGCTGGGCCGCACCCTGCTGTACGGGGCAGCGGGCGTGGGCTACGTAGCGGGCCGGCAGCTCGGCGAGTACCGTTATAGCATTCAGACCAACAGCATCTTGGGTGAGGCTACTCACTACTACGCCTACCGCGATTACCAAGCGCTCGGGGTACCACTAGAAGCCGGGCTGCTGCTACCCGAGTCTAAAAAACGCCCGGTGCGCCTGGGCCTGGCTTTCCAGGCCAATCTGAATCCCGAGCACTCCGTCTACTGCGCCCTACTCTCCTTTTGGTTTGGGCACGTCGGCCCCGCCAACCTAGTCCATCGGTAGCTTTCCTACTTGCTCAGCTTACTATCTATGCGTTTATTGCTTAAGGCCAGCAGCGCGCTGGCGGGCCTGTTAACTCTTCTGTTGGCAAGTTGCTCGCTCACCAAAACCGACGTAGAACCCGAAGTGCCGAGCGGCCAACTTAATGCCGATAATACGCTGGTTTACTACGCCAACGGCCAGCCGGTAGTGGCCCACAACTATGGTAATCTGGGCACCGTATTCCTTTCTTTCTTTGGTGATGGCCGCTCCGTTATTAGTAAGCGCTTCGTAGACAGCACCTTGGTAGTACGCGGTGCCGATTGGCAAAATACAACGCCTGCTGGCGGAAAAAACCACGTGCTTTCGTTGACACTCGCCAAATTTCACGGTCAGGGCACGTATCTACTCAGTTCACCCGCCACCACTTACCAGGAACTGGCCGTACCCTACGACCCGCAGCAGGCCACTAGCAGCCCGCTATTTACGGTAGCACCAGCTACTTCTGCCGAAGTAATTATTACAACCTGGACACCCATCACCCGCCGCTTGCAGGGCACTTTCCGGCTGGTGGTAGCCGCACCAACTCAGCCCGCTTCAGTGGCCATTACCGATGGGCAATTTGATTTATTCGTTGACCAGTAAGCTACCAGCGCCAAACAGCTAACCCTGCCCCTACTCACTCACGCTCGCCGCTTCGCCCGCCACTTTCTTCTCCTTCCAAAACACCCGAATACCGGTGCGCAGCATCACCAGCCACGCGGCCCCGGCCGCAAATCCGGCTACCACGTCGGTGGGGTAATGCACGTGCAGGTACACCCGCGTGAGGCCGATGAGCAGGCAAAAAACCACCAATACCGCGCCTACGCCCCAGCGGCGGCCATACTGCACTACCAGCCAAGCCAGGCAGCCGTAAAAGGCCATGCTCATCATGGCGTGCCCGCTTGGGAAGCTGAGGCCATATTGCGCCAGCAGGGCAGTGCTGGGCCGGTCACGGTGAAAGCAAAATTTCAGCAGTTGGTTGAGGGCAAAGCCGCCGCCCATTGATACCAGCAGCTCAATGGCGTAGCGGTCGAACCCGCGCCGATGCAGCAGATAGGGCGTGAGCAGGCTGACGGGCACGAAAAACCAGATGGAGCCAAAAAAGGTCAAAAACTTGACTAGTGCGAGCGTCCACGGCCGAGCGGCCCGCAGCTGGTCCATTTGGGCAAACCCCCAATCGTCGAACACCTGCGAGTGATAAAGAAAAACTACCCGCGCCAGGTAAAAAAACAGCCCGAAAGCCACCGTAAACAGCACTGCCCCGAATACCACTTCTGCCGTGAGCAACCCGGCAAAACCAGGCGCCCGCGTGGTAGGCGTAGAAGCTGACGAATCGGGCGGGGCAACTGGAGCGGGCATAAGGCGGAGGCAAGAGCGGTCTGTTTCAACGAAATTCTGCCACCATTGGCTGCCCTACCGAAGCATTTTTGGCACCCATGCGCTTGACGTGGACGCAAAAAAAAGCCAGCCCCGTGAGGGACTGGCTTTTTTCGTGCGCTCGGAGAGACTCGAACTCTCACACCTTGCGGAACTGCCGCCTGAAGACAGCGCGTCTACCAATTTCGCCACAAGCGCAGCTTTTAAACTACTGCCACCCGGTCGGTGGGGTCGTTTGGTGGTGCAAAGATACGCGGCCACTTTTTACTAAAGCAAGGCCAAGGCGCATTTTTTCGCCTGCTACCCTCGGTGCGAAGGGCCGAAAAATTGTCTCTCAACTACTTGCCAACGCATTATTTTTTCGGTAATTCTCGGAAAGTCGGATTATTTGCCAGTTTCTGCACCTTTGCTTTGCCTTTTCATCCGCTTTATGCTCCCTCCTCCCCTGCCGCCCGCCGCCGATTTTAGCCGCGTAGCCCGCGTGTATGACTGGCTGGCGAGCCTGGTATTTGGCCGGGCGCAGCGGCGGGCACAGCTGGCGGCCCTGCGCGCCGGGCTGCCGCTGGCTGGCCCCACGCCGCACGTGCTGGTGCTGGGCGGCGGGCCGGGCTGGGTGCTCACCGAGTTGCTGCGGCAGTGCCCGGCGGCGCGGGTGCTCTACCTCGAAACCTCAGCCGCCATGCTGGCGCAGGCCCAGACGCGGCTGGCTCGCTACGCGCCGGCCCTGGCTGCGCAGGTAGAATTCCGGCGGGGCAGCGAGCGTGACCTGCGGCCCGAGAAGCAGTTTGACGCCGTTATTACCTTTTTCGTGCTCGATTGCTTTACGCTGGCGGAGTTTCCGGGGGCAATGGCCCGCTTGCAGGCGGCACGGCGGCCGGGCGCGCCGTGGCTGGTAGCCGACTTTTTGCCGCCGCGCAACTGGTGGCAGCGGGGCTTGCTGCGGGCCATGTATTTATTTTTTGGGGCTACGGTGGGGCTGCGTGCCCGGCAGCTGCCGCCCTGGCCCGCTATGCTAGCCGACCTTGCTAACGCAAATATTTATAAATCAGAATTTTATTCTGGCTTCATTACGGCCCAGGTCTGGCGTTAGCCTGGGCGTTTGCGCGTGCTACCAGCTAGCCCAAGTGGCGAGGTTGGAGTTTTGCTAGTAATTTGCACCATTCAAACGCTATAACAGTCTCAAAATAGGCATTTCAACTATTAAATAGGATTTTTTACTATGAGCAAGTTTATTCCGGTTTATTATCTGGGGCTGCTGAGTGCGCTAGGGCTACCTACTGCCGCCCTGGCCCAAGGCACCCCGGCCCCCACCAAGCCCGCCGCCGCGAAGCCCGCTCCGGCCAAGCCAGTAGCAGCCCCCGCCAAGCCTGCTACCGCACCCGCCCCGGCCAAGCCCGTAACCGCTGCCCCAGCGCCCGCCGCCGAGCCGGCGCCGGCCCCAGCGCGCCAGCCCGCTACGGGTCCGGCCGTGCGCTACGCCGTCTCCTTTCCAAATGCGGTGCACCACGAGGCACGCATTAAGGCAACCTTTTCGGGCCTTACCCCTGGCAAGGCCCTGACGGTGCGCATGGCGCGCTCGTCGCCGGGGCGCTACGCGCTGCACGAGTTTATCAAGAACGTGTACTACGTAACGGCTACCGACGGCGGCGGCAAATTACTGAATATCAACCGCTCGGACCCTTACTCCTGGGATATCAAGCCAGGCGCTGATGGTACCGTGCAGATGGAGTACACCCTGTATGGCGACCGCAGCGACGGCACCTACGCGGGCATCGACCAGCAGCACGCGCACCTCAATATGCCGGCTACGCTCTGCTACGCGCAGGGGCTGGAAGGCCGGGCGGCCGAGGTAAAATTTGAGCTGCCCAGCGGCTGGAAAGTGGCCACGCAGCTGCGCCCGCTCGGCGACGACCGCACTACGTTTGCCGCGCCCAACCTGCAATACCTCATGGATAGCCCCGTGGTACTGGGCAGTCAGCACACGCTGCACACCTGGCAGGATGGCGGCCGCACCTTCGAAATGGCCACGTTTTACGCGGGCCCCGCCACTGAGGTAGAGACGCTGGTGAAGAAAACCCAGCAAGTAATTCGGGAGACCGCCGGTATCTTCGGGGGTGAGTACCCGGCCTTCGACTACAGCCGCTACACTTTCCTGGCCGACTACCTGCCCCAAGCCACTGGCGATGGCATGGAGCACCGCAACTCGACTTCGCTCACCTCCAACCTGCCTTTGCAGGAAGAGGGCGCCCTGCGCAATTTAGGTACCATCTCGCACGAGTTTTTTCACGCTTACAATACCGAGCGCCTGCGCAGCAAAGGGCTGGAGCCCTTCGACTTCCAGCGCGTGAACATGAGCGACGCGCTCTGGTTTGGCGAAGGCTTTACGCAGTATTACGGCGAGCTGATGCTGCGCCGCGCTGGCTACTACGACAACGAGCAATTTCTCGACAAAGTGAGCCAGTGGGTGAATGTGCGCGTGAACGCGCCGGGCGCCCGCTACGCCTCGGCCGTGGACATGAGCCGGCAGGCGGGCTTCGTGGATGCCGCCACCAGCGTTGACCCCAACAACCGCGTAAATACCTACCTGTCATATTATTACCAGGGCGCGGGTATCGCCCTCACGCTCGATTTGCAGCTGCGCCAGCGCTACCGCACCTCGCTCGATAAGTACATGCAGGCGCTGTGGCAGGAATATGGCAAGCCGCAAACCCCTAGTTTCGCTCCCGCCAAGCCCTACACCCTGCCCGATTTGCAGCGCGTGCTGGGCGTAGTAGCCAAGGATACGGCCTTCGCGGGTACGTTTTTCCGGCGCTACATCTACGGCCACGAAGCGCCGCGCTTCGCCGAAAACCTAGCCTTAGCCGGCCTGGCCGTTATTCCTAATAAGGTGCTGGCCGCCGCGCTGCCCCGGCAGGTCGAGTTTACGGAAGATGGCCGCTGCATCTTGTCGCGCAATACCACACTGGGCTCAGGCCTCTATAAAGCCGGCATCGACCGCGGCGACGAGATTATGACGCTCGACGGCGTGAAAATCACCGACCTGGCTACTCTCGAAGGTGTAATGCGCAAGCATACTCCCGCTGACCTCGTGCCGGTGCGCGTGCGCAGTCGCGCCGGCGTCGAGCGCACCACCCAGGTAGTGCTCACTGAGGACACCAACGTGCAGGTGCAGCCCATGGAAAACGTGGAGAAAATGACCGCCACCCAGGCGCAAAAGGACTTGCGGGCGGCGTGGCTAGCTAGTGCAGCCGCGATAAAACCGTAAAGTGTAGGGTAAGCTTTAGCTTGCCAGCCACTTGTTAAGATTGGCCTATAATCCAGTACTTTGAAACGGGAGCAGCTACCTGCTCCCGTTTTTTTGTGAGCTCATTATTACTTGGGTAGCTATGAACTGGTTAAAATTACCGTGTCTTTTAAGTAGTTGCTTGCTGACTCAGTTACCCCCTGAATTACCGAAAGCCCTTGAAATCAATCAGTATATTAATCGAATTACGGCTGATAAAAACCTTACGATTTCACAGATAATATATCATCAGTCTACAAAGAAGCCAGCTTTCAAGTATCCAATTATAGCAGGCGGCGATACAATATTCTACACTTGGTATACCGACTTCCCTTGTTCAGCTCTACTCCATCAGTCTGGTAGCAACTTAGTTAAAGTAAAGGAAGTTGTTAATGCCGGTTCTTGCTTTGCCGTTAATCAGTATTACTTCAAAAACGATAAACCGATTTTTGTCGAAGTGAAAGAAATTCTCTGCGAATTCTCAAAACAATCACCAAAAAGGGTTTACACTGAAAAGGATTATATTTTTCACGGCAAATATTATTTTGTCGGTGATTCCTGCATCCAAGTAGAAGAACATGGTCAAAGCCGATATGGTATTGGCCGCATGCCCATTCCAGCCAAAATGCCGGCTCAACCAAGAGCTTATTTTTATCATTGGCAAGCCGCCCGCTACGTAGCAGTTTTCGACCACCCACCCAAACAGCACTAAAAAACCCCGGCCACCGTAGCGGCCGGAGTTTTTGTTGTCCCAATAGAATCCTATTTAGCGGCGGCTACCTGTGAAGCGCAGCAGGAACAGGAAGAGATTGATGAAGTCGAGGTACAGCGTGAGGGCACCCAAAATCGAGGCTTTGTAGCTCACTTCTTCCCCTTCGGTTACCCCGATAAAGGCGATTTCCTTGAGCTTCTGCGTGTCGTAGGCCGCTAGGGCCGTGAAGATGATAACGCCCGCAAAAGAGATTATCAGGTTCAACATGGAGTTACCCCAAAACATGTTGACCAGCAAGGCGATGAACAAGCCAATAACGGCCATACCCAGCAGCTTGCCCCAGCCCGAAAGGTCTGACTTGGTGAAGTAGCCATAAGCACTCATCACGCCAAACATCAGGGCAGTGGTGAAGAAAGTAGAGGCAATGGAGCTGGCCGTGTAAGCCAGAAAAATAATGCTCAACGTAAGGCCATTTAGCAGCGCATAGCCAACAAAGGCGGCCTTAGCTTGCGCCAGGCTCCACTGGAAAATGCGGGCTGACAAAAAGCCAACTATCACTAGCTCCAGGATGATGAGCCCGAAAAAGGTAATCCGCGAGCCAAAAATGAACTGCTGAATGGCCGGGGAAGAGGCCGCAAACAGTGCCATGCCACCGGTGAGAGCCAGCCCGACGGCCATCCAGCCGTAGACCTGAGCAAAAAACTGCGCCTGAATGCGGGCGGCATCCTCTTCCGTCAATTGGTGAGCCCGGACGCGGTCTGGTGAATTCTGGTTGTCACTCATAACAAAAAGGAAAATAAAGCTGGTAGAAAGTACTTCGCTGACCTGCTTACGAACTTTGGCCGGCGATGGTAGTACTATAGCAACTTTGCGACCTATTTGCGCCGCACTGCCTTACCTGCCCTTATGTCTGCTCCTGCTCACTACCGCCGCAACGAGGCGCTCCGTACTATTCGCCCCGGCTACCTTGGCAACAAGCTTATTGGCAAGGAATTTTGCAATGGCGAGGCACTCTACGAGCCTACTTTTGGCACCGTTATTCGCTGGCAATTAACGGCTAATCCGCAGAAAGAGGAGAAAAAAAGCGATACCTGGGTGCCCACCGTAGTGCCCTGTGCCGAGGCGTTTTTTTCGACCCAGGATATGCTGGTGTGGCTGGGGCACGCCAGCTTTTTGCTGCGCGTGCAGGGCGTAACCTTGCTGTTTGACCCGGTGCTGTTTAGCTCGCTGGGGCTGCGCCACCGGCACCCGCTGCCCTGCCGCCCCGAAGACGTGCGCAATCTCGATTACTTGCTGCTCTCGCACGGCCACCGCGACCACTTAGACGAGCAAAGCATAAAGCTGCTAGCCAAGCAAAACCCGCAAGTACAGGTGTTGACCTCGCTGGGTATGGGCAAGCTGCTGCGAGGTATGGCCCCCAGCCTGCCAGTGCAGGAAGCCGGCTGGTGGCAGCAGTACGACCTGGGGCCGGATGCGCCGTTTGAAATCTACTACCTGCCCGCCAGCCACTGGCACCGGCGGGGCCTGTTCGACCTGAATGAGGTGCTGTGGGGCAGCTTTTTGATTAAAACGGAAGACCGCCTTATCTACTTCGCCGGCGACACCAGCTACGGCGACCACTTCGAGCTAATCGAGCAAACCTTCGGCCCCTTAGATATTGTGCTCATGCCCATCGGGGCCTACAAGCCACCATTTATGATGCACATGAGCCACGTGAACCCCCACGAGGCCGCCAAAGCGGCCAACGTGCTGCGCGCCGGCCACCTAGTGCCCATGCACTACGGCACATTCGACCTAAGCGACGAGCCCGCCTCCGAGCCCCTGCGCCTGCTCACCGAGGTGGCGGCCGGCGGCCTGCTGCGCGGCGTGCTGCACGCCCCCGCCGTGGGCGAAGTGCTCTACTGGACGAAGTGGGAATGACGGTGAGATGGTGAGATGGTGAGCGGGTAACTTTGCAGCTTGCTTGGGCTGGGCGGTGGTAGTAGCGTAGCCACTTTACTCACCAGTTCACCATATCACCTCATGTCGCCAACCCTCGTTCTGAGCCTGATTGCGGGCTATTTTGCCATACTCATCATCATTGCGCTGCTCACCTCGCGCAAGGCTACGAGCGAGAGCTTTTTTGTGGCCAATCGCAATGCGCCGTGGTACATGGTGGCATTTGCGATGATTGGCACTTCGCTCTCGGGCGTCACCTTCATCTCGGTACCGGGCAATGTGTACGCCAAAAGCTGGAGCTACCTGGCCGTGGTGGCGGGCTACGTGGCTGGCTACGTAGTCATTGGCACGGTGCTGATGCCGCTCTACTACCGGCTGCAACTGGTCTCAATTTACACGTACCTAGAGCAGCGCTTTGGGTACTGGAGCTACAAGACGGGCGCGTTGTTTTTCCTGATTTCCAGAGCCCTAGGGTCAGGTTTACGGCTTTACCTGGTGGCGGGCGTGTTGCAGCTGGCGGTGTTCGATGCGATGGGCGTACCATTTGCTGCCACCGTGATGGTCAGCATCCTGTTCATCTATTTGTACACATTTAAGGGCGGCCTCAAAACCATTCTCTGGACCGATACTTTCCAGACGCTGGCCATGCTCAGCTGCGTGGCGCTGAGCATCTACTTCATCTCTTCCGAGCTGAACCTGGGCTTTAAGCAGCTCGTAACCACGGTGCGCGAAAGCAGTATGTCGCAAGTGTATTTTTCAAACTTCAGCGACGATAAATTTTTCTGGAAGCAGTTTGCCTCGGGTATGTTTATCACTATCGTGATGACGGGCCTCGACCAGGACCTGATGCAAAAAAACCTGAGCTGCCGCAGCCTCGCCGACGCCCAGAAAAACCTATTCTGGTTTACGCCCGTCATTGTGGGGGTCAATGTACTCTTTCTCACCCTAGGCGTGCTGCTCTACCAATACGCCGCCGCCAAAGGTCTGCACCTGAGCGAGCTACCCCAACTCCTTAAGGTCAATAAGACGCTCGACACCGACCTCGTTTTCCCATATTTGGCCACCACGCGGTTCACGCTGTTTGCAGGCGTGGTGTTCATTTTGGGCCTCATCGCCATCACCTACGCCTCGGCCGACTCAGCGCTTACGGCGCTCACCACGTCTTTCTGCGTCGATTTTCTGAACATTAAGCAGTACCCCGAAGCCCGCCAAACGCGCATCCGGCAGCTTACGCACCTGGGCTGGTCGGTGGCGCTAATTGGCATTATTCTGGTTTTTCGGGTTATCAACGAGCAAAGCCTGATTGATGCCGTGTTCAAAACGGCGGGCTACACCTACGGGCCGCTGCTGGCACTGTACAGCTTCGGCATCTTCACGCGCCGGCTGTTGCGCGAGGGGCTGGTGCTACCGGTGTGCGTGGCCGGGCCGCTGCTCACGCTGCTCATCGTGTCGCACTCGGTCGAGTGGCTGGGCGGCTACAAATTCGGCTTCGAGATATTGCTGCTTAATGGCGCCCTCACCTTCCTGGGCTTATACTTGATTTCGCGCCCCGCGCCCCGAACGGAAGCAGCGGCGGTTTTGTCTTAAATTGAATGAGCGAATTGGTAAATGGCTGGATTGTTGAACTGTTGAGCTAATGCTGAAAAGCGGTTCACTCACTCAACAAACCAACCTTTTACCAAACCAATATTTACCACTTATGCGCTTTCCTTACCTCGCTATTCTACTCGCTGCCCCCTTTGCGGCCCTGGCCCAAACTAAGCCTGCACCAGCCAAAGCACCCATCACGCTCACTCCCGGCAACATGCAGCTCCAGCCCGGCGGCGGCGCTGCCAACCGCCCCGACAAAGCCCCCAGTTTCCCCGGCGGTGAGGAGGCCATGGGCGAGTTTTTCACCCAAAATGTGCAGGTACCCGCCAAGGCTAAGCAAGCCCGCGTAACCGGCGACGTCGTCGTAACCGCCACCGTGGGCACCGATGGCAAGCTTACTAGCCCCAAAGTAGCCAAGGGCCTCACGCCCGAATGCAATGCTGAAGCGCTGCGCGTGGTGCAAGCCATGCCGGCTTGGCAGCCCGCCACCCGGCGCGGCGTGCCGGTGCCCATCATGGTGCAGGTACCCGTACCGTTCGACAACGCCAGCGTGACCGATTTCGAGATTAACCGCAAAGTACCCCGCTCGGCCAAAGACGCGCCGGGCCTGAATTAAGTGTACCGTGGACCCTGCGGACCTGCGCGGAAGTAGTTACGTAAATCTAACTTCCGCGCAGGCCCGCAGGGCCCACGGTACGTTATTGTTTTCCGCAAGCAGCGCAAAGTACCAGCGCGCCGTTTGCGTCTAGTAAATAAGTAGGCCGGCCGCTAGCCGGCCGTATTAGATTATGGCCCGTAGTGGATTGAATACCAGCGGCAGCGACGCCACCGCCGACCTGCCCAAACCGAAAGTAAATAAAGAGTCGCTCCGGCGCGGCCTGCGGATATTCCGCTACGTGCTGCCCTACCGCGCCAAGTTCATCGTGGGTATGGTGTTGCTGGTGCTCAGCAGCCTCAGCACCATGTCGTTTCCGTGGATAGCCGGCAAGCTCGTGAACGTAGCCACCGGCGAGCCGCTGGTGCTGCCCGGCGGCTTGTCCCTCGACATTGACCGCGTGGCCCTGGGGCTGTTTTTGGTCACGGTGCTACAAGGCATCTTCTCGTTCGGCCGCATCTGGTTTTTCACGCAAGTGAGCGAATTTACGGTGCGCGACATCCGGCAGGCGCTCTACGCCAAATTCGTGCAGCTGCCCATTCCGTTTTTCGAGCAAAACCGCGTGGGAGCCATCACCTCGCGCATTACCAGCGACGTAGGCCAGATTCAAGATTCCTTTTCGCTGACCTTGGCCGAGCTGTTCCGGCAGGTATTTACGCTGGTGGGCGGCATCGCCTTTATCATGGTCGTGTCGTGGAAATTGTCGCTATTTATGCTGCTCACCTTCCCCCCCATCGTACTGGCAGCCGGGCTATTTGGGCGCAAAATCCGTACGCTATCTAAGACCGTGCAGCAGGAGCTAGCTCATACCAATACCATTGTGGAGGAAACATTGCAGGCCATCAATTCGGTGAAAGCCTTCACCAATGAGCGGTTTGAAACGGCGCGCTACAACTCCTCGCTGAGCAAAGTAGTAAGGACCGCGCTACAAAGCAATTTGTATCGCGGTGGCTTCGTGTCGTTCGTCATTATCGGCCTTTTTGGCGGCATCATCTTGGTGCTGTGGCGCGGCGCTACGCTGGTGCACACGCCCGTTACCGACCCCAACCACCTCCAAATCGGCGACCTTACGGCCTTCATTATCTACACGGCTTTCATCGGTGCCTCGGTGGCCGGCCTGGGCGAGATTTACGGCAAGGTGCAAAGCACTCTAGGAGCCAGCGAGCGCATCCTCGAAATCCTGGACGAAACCCCCGAGCCCACCCTGCTAGAGCCCGCCGTGGGCCTCGTACCCGCCAAGATTCAGGGCGAAATTCGCTACGAGCACGTGGCGTTCCGATACCCCACGCGGCCCGATGTGGCCGTGTTGCAAGACATTGATTTCCACATCGCGGCGGGCGAAAAAATCGCACTCGTCGGCCCCAGCGGCGCGGGCAAAAGCACCATTGCGGGCCTGCTCATGCAGTTTTACCCGCTCAGCAGCGGCCGCATTGTGGTCGATGGGCACGACGTGGCCGACTACGACCTCACCGCCTTGCGCAGCCACATCGGCATCGTGCCGCAGGAAACCCTGCTTTTTGGCGGCACCATCCGCGACAATATCGCCTACGGCAAGCCCGGCGCCACCGACCAGGAAATCATCGAAGCCGCCCAGCGGGCTAATACCTGGCAGTTCATTTCGGCCTTCCCCGAAGGCCTCGATACGGTGGTCGGCGACCGCGGCATCAAGCTCTCGGGCGGGCAGCGGCAGCGCGTGGCCATCGCCCGCGCCATCCTGAAAAACCCCGCCATCCTCATCCTCGACGAAGCCACATCGTCGCTCGATAGCGAAAGCGAAAAACTGGTGCAAGGCGCCCTCGATGAGCTGATGCAAAATCGCACCAGCCTCATCATCGCCCACCGCCTCAGCACTATTCGCAAGGTCGATAAAATCCTGGTCATCGACGGCGGCCGCATCGTGGAAGCCGGCTCGCACGACGAGTTGAGCGAGCGCCCGGGCGGGCTGTATGCTAATTTGCTGCGCTTGCAGTTCGAGCTGGCGTAGAAGCTGATATGCATATTTATACTGGCGGGCATCAAATGGGTACAACCCACTTGCCCAGCCGCGATGAGAAGCAAAGCTATTTTTCGCCAATCCATACATTTATCTTGTCCCGACCTAACGCCACTGGCAGGGGTTTTCCTGGCAATTAACTGCTTATTTCTGTTTACTTATTTTCCTAAGGAGCCTAGGCACAGTCTGGTTCTACTAGAAGAAACGCCGCAATACTGTCCGGCATGTTTCAGCGTTCCCTCTACTACTTCAATAGTTATTGGCTTAGGAACGGATGGGCATACGTCTTTCGCTACTTACGACACAGACTTACAAACAGCTACGCTAGAATTAGTTAGCAGGCAGTACAATATTATCTTTTCAACTGCCTGTACAAATCGGTTGAAAAAGCTACCTTTTTTGGCAGTAAATCTTGAGGAGTTGCCGAACTGTTTGGTAAACGCAGATTCCGGCACAACGCATCTCGCCCAAAGAAGTGCTTACCCTGAGCTTACGGACGAGCAGTTGCTAAGCTGTGTGTTGACTGCCAGAAAACTTGCGCCAACCTACGTCGAACATTCAGCTAACATTTCTCTTTTGATTGATGCTCGTACCGATGCATCAAAGGTTATGCATTTGCTTCAGTTATTTCAAAACCAAGGCATTGGGCAATTTAACCTAATAACACATTGTCGATAATACATTCCTTTACCTGATAGTATTTGACAGTCAACGTCTTCACCCGCCCCAATGTTAAAGTAAGCGGTGCCGGTGCCAGACCACTCCCCCGTTCAGCAGCGCCTGATGCTTAAGATTTTGTCTTTTTTATCGTCACTGCTAGCATTAGCAGGCTGCGGCGACTGCGTACCCATAACGCTGACGCCCAGCGAACGGGCATGGGTTAGCGCCTACCAGCCCGGCCAGCGCCTGACGTTTCGCAGCAACCGGGGCGCTACCAACGTGCTCACGGTGCAGCCGCTGAAGGAGTGGCACGACAACGAGAATTGTAACTGGCTGGAATCAGGTAACTACCAGCCTATTCGCTCGACCCTACTTCTGACCTCGGCCGCAGCTTATAGTAGCGCTCCATCGTTTTCAGTGTTGGCGTACAAAACCAGCCCCGACCACCCCGCTCAGCTGACTTTTGACCTAGCGGGCTTACTCTGCCAAGCCACCGACCCACCCGGCGGCCCCAATCCTAAGCTGGTAAAACTCACGCCGCAAGCCCTGACGCTGTCCGGTGGCCGCCGCTACCCGGCAGCGCAGCTTATGCGCAGCGGCGAGCATGGCACCATTCACCTAGGCACCAGCCAACTGCGGGCCGCTTGGTGGGACCAACACACCGGCCTGCTGCGGTATGAGCTAGCCAGCGGCGAGCTATTTGACCTCGCCCCTAACTGATAAGTGCCTGGATTTGGGCGGGCGAGCAGTAAAAAGCTTAATTACCGTATCCTGCCATTCGCCAACCCAATGAAGATTTAATGAGTATGCAGGAATGAGCACAGCACCTTACGCTTACGCAGCCTAGGCGCGCCGCTTTACCTAGCCTCTCATTTGCTTCTATGTCCGTCACCAACGACCTACTGAATACAGTCCTGCGCCACGCGGGCCAAGAGGTATCACGCAAAGAATTTCTAAACCTAGCCGGGCGCGGGCTGGCGGCCAGCGTGGCGGCAGGCACTTTAGCCGCTTGCCAGGATAAACCCGCCGCTTCGGCCACCACCGCAGCTACTACGCCCACCACCGGCACGCCGGCCGCGCAGGTCGATGCCAGCACGGTGTACGCCGCGCCCGGCGGGCCGCAAGTACCGTCATCAGAGGCCGTGTCGCCGCCCGCCAAGGTGCCCGCCGCCGCTGACCAACCCATTGAATTAGAAGCCTGGAAATCGGCCGTAGACCCCAAGTCGCCACCCACGCCTACCCCACTGCCGCCCGACCAGCGCGTGGGCTACGCGCTGGTCGGCCTGGGCCACCTCACGCTGGAAGAGTTGCTGCCCGCATTTGGGGCGTGCAAGAAGTCGAAGCCGGTGGCGCTGGTGAGCGGCTCGCCCGAAAAGCTGTCCAAAGTAGCTAAGCAATACGGCATTAAGCCCACGAGTTGCTACAGCTACGCCGACTACGACAAGCTGAAGGACAACCCCGAAGTGCAGGCCATCTATATCGTGCTGCCCAACTCGATGCACGCCGAGTACGTGATACGCGGGGCCAAAACGGGCAAGCATATTCTCTGCGAAAAGCCGATGGCCAACTCGGTGCGCGAGTGCGAGCTGATGATAGCTGCTTGCAAAGAAGCCAAGGTGAAGCTGATGATAGCCTACCGCATTCAGTACGAGCCCTACAACCGGCTAGTACGCGACATGGTGCGCGACCAGAAATTTGGCAAAGTCAAATACATTCAGGCGCAGAATAGCCAAAGCTCGGCCAATGTGGACCACTGGCGGCACAAGAAAGCGCTGGCCGGCGGCGGCGCACTGCCCGACATCGGCCTGTACTGCCTCAATACCAGCCGCTTCCTGCTGGGCACCGAGCCCACCGAGGTATTTGGCTACATGCACAGCACGCCCGGCAACCCGCTTTTCAAGGAAGTGGAGGAGATGATGAGCTGGCAGATGCGCTTCCCCGACGGCGTATTGGTAAGCGCCATCACGCACTACGACACGCACGACTCGCGCTTTTACCGCGTGAATGCCGAGCGCGGCTGGCTGCACCTCGACAATGGTTACGCCTACCGTGGCCAGCAGTTGCAGACCTCGCACGCCGAAGGCCCGGCCAAAATGCAAAACCAGATTACCATCGGCGCCAACAACCAGTTTGCGGCCGAAATGGACCATTTTTCCGCGTGCATTCTGGAAAACAAGCAGCCCCACACGCCTGGCGAAGAAGGCCTACAAGACCAGCGCATTATGGAAGCCATTTACCAGTCGGCCCGCGAGGGGCGGCCGGTAAAGCTGCCGCCTGTGAGTGGCACCGATGTGTTTCGCGGCCCCGAGCCCAAGCTGGGCTAAGCGGCTAAGCACCTATCCCAAAACCTTATTTTAATCCGATGCGCAGGCTCCCAGAGTACTCGCTATAACGCCATGACTGAGAACGAACGCCTGCAACAGCAGCACAATAACGAGCAAAATTGGCTGCAATGGGGCCCTTACCTCAGTGAGCGCCAGTGGGGCACGGTGCGTGAAGACTACAGCGAAGGTGGCGAATCGTGGAGCTACCTTTCGCACGAAGATGCCCCTGCCCGCACCTACCGCTGGGGCGAAGACGGCTTGGCCGGCATTTCCGACGACACCCAAACGCTGTGCTTTGCCCTGGCCCTCTGGAACGGCCAGGATGACCGCCTGAAAGAGCGCCTTTTTGGCCTCACCAACGGGGAAGGTAACCACGGAGAAGACGTGAAGGAATTGTATTACTACCTGGATAATACGCCTACTCACAGCTACCAGAAATTTCTCTACAAGTACCCACAGACGGCCTTTCCATACCAGCATCTGCGCGAAAAGAATGCCGAGCTTGAGCCCACCGAGCCCGAATTTGAGCTGCTCGACACGGGCCTATTCGATGAAAACCGCTACTTCGACGTGGTGGCTGAGTACGCCAAAGCCAGCCCCACCGACCTACTGGTGCGCCTAACAGCCTCAAACCGCGGCCCCGAAGCCGCGCCGCTACACCTGCTCCCTACGCTCTGGTTTCGCAACCGCTGGACGTTCGGCGTGGAGGAAGGCCAACCGGAAATTACGCGCCAAGCACCAGCTAGCAACCACCAAAGCGTGCTGGCGCACCACAACCGGCTGGGCGATTACACCCTGTACTTCCAACCCACCAGCACGGTGCTTCTCACTAATAACGAGACGAATACCGAGCGAATATTCGGCACTCCCAATACGGCAGGGCCGCTGGTAAAGGACGCCTTTCACACGGCACTGCTGCCAGGTGGCCCGGCCGACCACGCCAGCCGCACGGCTGAGGTTGGTACCAAGGCCGCGCCAGTGTACGAGCTCACCATCGGGCCGGGCGAGACGGTGGAAATACACCTGCGCCTGAGCACTGATAGCCAGCTGGCCGAGCCCCTGGGCGATGATTTTGCCAACGTGTTTGCTGACCGGCTGCGCGAGGCTGACGAGTTCTACGCGCCGCTACTAACTGACAGCGCGCCCGAGGTAGCAGCCATGAAGCGGCAGGCCTGGGCCGGCGTACTCTGGAGCAAGCAGTATTATAACTATGACGTGGCGCGTTGGCTCGAAGGCGACCCTGGCCAGCCCAAGCCGCCCGCCGGCCGCGGTGAGGTGCGCAACGACGACTGGCCCGATTTCAAGGCTGAGCATATCATCCTGATGCCCGATAAGTGGGAGTACCCTTGGTTTGCGGCCTGGGACCTGGTGTTTCACTGCCTGGCGCTCGCGCCCGTCGATTTGAAGCTCGCCAAGGAGCAGTGCCTGCTGCTGGCGGCCACGCCCCACTTTGCCAAGCCCGATGGCTGGATACCGAGCTACGAATTCGACTTCTCCAACACCAACCCGCCCGTGCAGGGGCAATCGGCGTGGCTGCTCTACGAGTATGGCAAGAATGAGCTGGGCGAAAGCGACCTAGACTTCTTGCATAAGGCGTTGAAAGCATTTTTGCCCAACCACAACTGGTGGATGGAGCGCTTCCACCGCCACCCCGAAGAGAGCTTTAAAGGCAGCTTTTTGGGCCTCGACAATGCCAGTCTGCTCAACCGGGAGGAGGTACCCGGCGGCGGCTACCTCAAGCAGGTCGATAGCCTGTCGTGGCTGGCCGGCTACACGCTCTACCTCATGCGCGCCGCGCTGGAGCTGGTGCCCGAAGACGCTGCTTGCGAAGAACTAGCCATCAAGCTATTTCATGATTTTGAAGAGATTGGCGGCTCGCTGGCCGAGCTGGCCGCTGAGTGTCAGGACGACCCCGAATTGAGCAAAACCGGCTTCCACTACGACATGCTGGTAGAGCCCGATGGCCAGCGCCGGCCGGTACCCATGCGCTCGATTTTGGGCCTGGCCCCCCTGTTTGGCAAGCTGGTGCTGGAGCGCCACACGCTAGCCCACGCGCCGGCCTTCGTGGCCGCTGTCGATGACCACCTTACCAGCGTGTGGGCCGCGCCGCGCTATCCCACCGTGGTGCAGTCGGAGGATGGGCAACGGTGGCTGTTCAGCCTCATGCCCCGCCAGAAGCTGGAGCAGGTTATCCCATACTTGTTTAGCGAAGACGAAATGCTGGCCCCCAGCGGTTTCCGCTCGCTTTCGAAAGCCCACCTGGCTCAGCCCGCCTCTATGGAAGTTGCCGGCGAGACCCACACGGCGGCCTACACACCCGGCGAGTCGGACACCAACGTGATGGGCGGCAACTCCAACTGGCGCGGCCCGGTATGGCTGCCGCTGAATTTTGTGTTGTTGCTGGCCCTGAACCGGCTCAGCCAGTTCTACGGCGACACGATGGGCCCCGTAGAGCTGCCCACCGGCTCGGGCAAACAAGTACCCCTAAGTGAGGCAGTTGCGGAGCTAGCGCGCCGTATGCAAACGCCCTTTTTGTCCGATGCGGAGGGCCGCCGCCCAGCCCACGGCAACGACCTGCGCTACGCCACCGACCCGCATTTCCGCGACCTGTTGCTCTTCCACGAGTACTTCGATGGCGACACGGGCCGCGGCTGCGGTGCCAGCCACCAAACCGGCTGGACGGCGTTGGTGACGCTGCTAGGGTATTTCACCAAGTAACCGCATCTGAATTAGCAAGCCTAAAGCGGGCGGTAGTTGCCAAAACGACAACTGCCGCCCGCTTCGGGCTTGGTTTCTATCTAACGGCACCCATTGCATCACCCTAGTTATGTAAGCTACTAAAGGTCAGGGCCGCCCCACAGCCAGGTACAGCCGCCGCAGGGCAGCCACCGTGCCCAGCCCAAGCAGCGCGCCCGCCGCGCCCCAGCCAATATCAGCCAAATCAAACGAGCGCTCGGGCATAAATACTTGCCCAGCCTCGGCCACTAGAACCAGCCCCACCAGCATGGCCCACACCCATAGCCACTGCCGCCAAGGGCGTCTCTGCCCCCAAAGCCAGCCCCCGGCCAACCAGCCCAGTGCCACGAAAGGCACGGCCGTACGCAACGTGTCATTGCGCCGCTCGTCGGCCCAGCTCGATACCCAGCTTGGAATAAACCATACATCTTCCATGCGTGGGTGCGTCCGCCAGCTCAAGTAAAGCACTAAGGCTGCACCTACGAGCGCCAGCGCATAAAACAACAAATTCTTCAATACCTGATAATTAAAGTATACTAGCAAGCTCCGTCAGCGCGGCAGGCTTGCCTTTGTGGCGGGTAGCAATGCTTGCCAGTTCGCGTCCCCAAAAATACCAGCCCAGCCGGTAGCCCGCTCGGCAATACGGGTACTGGGTGGGCGCGGGTAGGCGTTACCCGCCGGTTTTTTCAGATTCTGCTACTTTCATCAGTACCTTACTTAGGCCTTGGTGCCGCACTCGGCACAGAATTTTTGCTCGGGCTTTAACTGCGCGCTGCAGCTGGTGCAGTGGCGCGCCTGGGGCTGGGCGGCGGGATTGGCGGTGCCGCAGCTGGGGCAAAATTTCTGGTCAGCGCTGAGCTTGAGGTGGCAATTTGGGCACTGCAAAAGCGCGGCGCGACCCAGAAAATCGAGGTCTTTGGTGTAGTCCTGAGCGCGGGTTTTGTGGCGAATCTGCTCGCGGGTGGCCTGCGCCTGCTGGGCGCGCAGCTCCTCCTGCTCGTCGGGGGCGCAGGCTTCGCAGAGGCCGGCGCTGTGGTTCCAGCACACCTCGGGGCACACCCACTGGCCGCAGTGCGTGCACTGCTTAAAGTGCTGCTTGCCTTCGACTACGGCAGTTTCGAGGGCTTTGTCGTGGGCTGTGCCGCCCACGGCCTGCTGAATCTGGTAGGCCGCGCTCTGCACCCCACCCAGGCCGCTGAAAAAGTTGCTGGCCGCACTCAGCAAGCTGCCCGCAATGCCAATGGCATTGGGCTGAAAGCGTGACATGTAGCCGTTGCGGCACTTGTCGCAGTGAAATTTAAACTGGAAGCCTTTATCGGTCGAGAGGTCGTCGTAGTTGGCGACAAACTGAATCATGTTGCTCATAACGCCGGCTTTAGGAAGTGATGGGGCAAATGTAGGGTGAGGCGGTAATTGGCAGCATTATCGCCCGCGCCCGGCCCGGCATTACAGCCGCGCCTTTACTTTGGCCGCCCACTCCGCATCGGTGGGGCTCACCACCAGCACCGCAAAGCCGTAGCGCTCGCCTTCTACCGCCACGCCCGGCGCGTCATCCACGAGCAGGTCGATGCCAAACTGCGGCGGGTATTTGGTGCTGCGCACGCGCACTTCGCGGTCGTGCCGCGCCTGGTTTACCACGCCCGCCAGCCGGATGCCATGCAGCCAGAATAGCCGCCGAATGTAGCCCGCACTGCGGTACGAGGTAGTGTATACCCACACTTCCCAGCCCAGGCGCTGGCAGTAGGCCACTAGCTCGATAATACCCGCCCGCAGCGACTCCTTGCCCAGCAGCCGCGCCCAAAACCGGCGCGTTGGCGTTTCGAGCGCGAAGGCGTGCGCGCCCCAAATCAGGGTATTGTCGAGGTCGAAAGCGATGCGCATAGGTTAGCAGCAAAGGGGGTTAAAAAAGGAGAGTAGCCCTGTCATTTTCAAGGATATATCCGCCAACGACAGCTTTTCCAACTGCCGTGCGTACAAGCAAAATATTCATCTCTTATTCATCAAAACACCTCCTCATGCGTCTATCTTTTCTCTCGGCCCGCACCCGGCCCGCTGTACTGCCCCGCTTAGTGAGCTTGCTGGCCTTAACGGCGGGTTTTGGGGCCATGCAAAGCTGCTCCAAAGACGATAATACGGCCAGCACGCCCGCCAAAATCACGGTGCCTCAACGGGCACTTTCACCCGAAGGCATTCAGTACGACGCTACCAACCAGCGCTTTATCGTGAGCTCACGCACCCAGGGGCGCATCGGCACCGTGCGCGACGACAGCACCTACACCCAGCTCGCCGACGATACCCGGCTGGTATCGACCATCGGCCTCAACCTCGACGCCACCCGCCAGCGCCTACTGGCCGCCGTCTCGGACGCGGGCGCCAACACCACCCGCTCCACGGCCACCACGCTGCGCAAGCTAGCGGCCCTGGCCATCTTCAACCCCAGCAGCGGCGCGCTGCTCAGCTACGTCGATTTGGGGGCGCTGCGGCCCGCGCTGCCGCACTTTGCCAATGACATCGCCGTCGATGCCGTGGGCAATAGTTACATCACCGACAGCCTTTCGCCCATCATTTACAAGGTGGATGCGCAGGGCACGCCCACGGTTTTTCTGGAAGACGCGCAGCTGAGCGGCGGCACTGGCTTTGGCCTCAATGGTATTGTGTATCACCCCGATGGCTACTTGCTGGTGGCCAAATCCAACGACGGCACGCTGTTTAAAGTACCGCTTGCTAACCCCACTGGCTTCACCACCGTGGCCAGCACCCAAAGCCTACTGGGCGCCGATGGCCTGCTGTTGCTCAATGGCACCACCCTGCTCGTGGTGGCGGGCAGCCAACGCACCGTTTTCCGCATGGCTACTTCCGATAATTGGGCTACTACCAGCCCCACCGGCAGCTTCGCCACTGGCGCCGTGAACCCCACCACCATCACTAGCCGCAACTTTAACGAAGCTTTTGTGCTGTATCCGTACACGGCCACCGCACCACGGTTTGCCATTACGAAAGCAGTTTTTTAAGTTACAAGTTCACCCTTTGCTACTCCAGCCAGGTTTCGGGAGTCAAATGTGTTGTTCTAGTATAGCTGAACAAGGCATTTGACTCTCGATTTTTTAGGATTCAGGCGCAAAACCCCATTCTATCAACAGAAAGTTTTCAGGTTGAAAACCAGCTGATAACCCAGCTTGTACCCAGCGCCGCTGAGTAGCGCGCCACTTGTCTTTGCGATGGTGTTTGCACTCCGCAAAAATCAATTTATCGCCCTGCCAGCCCAAGACATCCCAGCAACCGGCGAAACTATTGCTATTGGTTAGTGCCACGCGTTGCAGCAAAGCTATGACTACCTCATTACCAATATCCTGCTGCACTTGCGCAGCGCGTGATTCCTTGGGTAAAGTCGGTTGCCAATCTATATACTGCTTCGGGCTTTTAGCTGGGGCGCCATAGGTTTCAATCCAACGTGCTTCCCAGCCCGACAGCCGAAACAACTCATACACGGCCAGTTCGGCGAACATTGGCTTTCCCGCAAAGTCAATCAATGGCTTACCACCAAAACTATCGGCAACTGGGGCACCTGCCCAACGCCGTAATTGTACTTCTACTTTCGGCAGCAGTAACGTCTGCGAGTTAACTATCAGCGGCTCAATAGCTGTTGGCCGCAACATACTTGGATAAATCATTAGTTGTTCACCAGTTAAACAATCCTAAATACGAGCAGCCCCTCGGCCAGCGCCCTATCGTTGCCCAAACGCGGCACCTTATTCTGCCCGCCCAGCTTGCCCACGCTTTTCATGTAGCGCTGAAAGGCGCCGATGGGCAGCGGCGTGAGTAGCAGCGGCACCAGAATATTACCTTGGCGCAGGTCGTCATAGTAGGTATTGCGCTGGCGCAAGGCCACATCTAGCGCGGCGGCAAAACTGGCCGCGTCGTGCGGCGCGCGGGCAAACTCCACCAGCCATTGGTGGCGTGAGGGTTGGGTTTTGTCCTCGCTCACGAGCGGCGCTACCGTGAATTCGGTGACCTCCGTTTCGGGGTGCTGGCGCACGGCCTCGCGCAAGGCTGCCTCCACCTCTTCGCCAATAACGTGCTCGCCGAAAGCCGACAGAAAGTGCTTGATGCGGCCCGTGACCACCACGCGGTGCGGGTGCAAGTCTACGAAGCGCACGGTGTCGCCGAGCGAGTAGGCCCACAGGCCAGCGTTGGAGGTGAGCACCACGGCGTACTGCTGGCCCAGTTCGACTTCGGCGATGGTGAGGCGCGGCGGGTTTTCCTCGAAAAACCGCTCGGCGGGCACAAACTCAAAGAAAATACCGCTGTCCAGCCGCAGCAGCAGGCCGGGGTTGCCGGGCTGGTCCTGGAAGGCTAGAAAGCCTTCGGAAGCCGGAAACAGCTCGATGCTATCGACGGGCCGGCCGATGCTTTCGAGCAGCCGCGCCCGGTACGGCTCCATGCTCACGCCGCCCGATACGAAGAGGTCGAACTGTGGAAAGACTTCGCCCACCGGCCGGCCGGTGTGGGCCGTGAGGCGGTCGAAATACATTTGGACCCACGGCGGAATACCCGAAATAAGCGTCATAGGCTGGCCCAGGGTTTCGCCCACTATGGCGTCGAGCTTGGTTTCCCAATCCTCGATGCAGTTGGTGGCGTAGCTCGGCAACTGGTTGCGGCGCAGATACGCGGGCACGTGGTGATTGACGATGCCCGAAAGCCGCCCCGTGGGGATGCCGCCCACCGTCTCCAATTCGGGCGAGCCGGACAGGAAAATCAACTTACCATCGAGGAAGCGCGGGCGGCCCGTGGCGTGCACGTAGTGCAGCAGCGCATCCTTGGCCCCGTTGATATGGTTGCCGATGCTGGCTTTGGTGATGGGGATGTACTTGGCGCCGCTGGTGGTGCCGCTGGTTTTGGCCAGGTACAGCGGGCGGCCGGGCCACAGCACGTCGGGCGCGCCGGCTTTTACCTGGTCGAAGTAGGGTTTCAGGCCTTCGTAATCGCGGATGGGCACGCGGGCGGCAAAGTCAGCGGGCGTTTGGATTGCGCCAAAATCGTGGGCTTTTCCGAAGGCTGTGCTCGCTGCCGCTTGCACCAGCTCGCGCAGCAGACGCAGCTGCGTGGCGGCGGGGTCGCGCTGCCACTGCTGGTAGCGGCGCACGGTATAGGCCGCCAGTGGGCGGCTCAAAATGGCTTTTAGTCCCATTAAAGGCGAAAATAGGCGCGCGGCAGCCTTCCGCTGGCTAGCTCGCCGGGCTAGCGGCTGTGGCTACTTGCGGCTGCCATTCCGATTTTAGCAGCGACATCACGATTTTATCGTGGTACTGGCCCCGCCGGTAGCAGGCCTGCCGCAGGCGGCCTTCCACGCGAAAACCTGCGTTGGCATAGGCTTTTACGCCGCCCACGTTCGGCTCTGAAACGGTGAGCATAATACGATTGAGCTGGTAGTTGGTAAAGCCAAGGTGGACAACTTGCTTCGTCACTGCCGTGCCGATGCCCTGGCCCCAAAAGGCCTGCTCGCCGATAAAGATGAAGTACTCGCCCGAGTGGTTGGTTGTGGAAATGCCCGACAGGCCGGCGTAGCCAATTAGCGCGTTCGTTTCCGCCAGGTAGATGCCCAGGTTCAGGCAGTTTTGCTGCTGCAAAGTGGCCACAAACCAGTCATCAATCTGCTGCGTGGTTTTCAGGTTTTGGAAAGCGGACATCGAATACTCGATGGCCACTGGGTCGCGGAGCCAGTTGTAAAAGCACGCCACATGTTCCGGCTGCAAAGGAGCTAGCTTCACCATTGTACTACTCATATCAAAATTGAGCTGAAAATTACAAGCCGGTTTTAATGGCTGCCTTTTTTAATAAGCCTTGCCACCGAAGTTGCGGGGCTAAAAGATGCCCTTGACGGCAAAATGCCCCCTTTGGCAAATCTGCGCTATAGCCTAAGATGAAGACCCAAACGGCTTCAGCGGGGAAAGTCGCTTGTAGACAGCACCTCTACCTGAATGGGCTGTACGTCGAAGAGGTCAACCAACTGGTTTTTACCCCGCAGCGTGAACGCTCCCAACGGCCGCACCTGGTAGGGCAACTGCGGACCCAGCGCCTCCAGCACCGTGGCCGACACCAATAGGCGGCTTTGCAAGGCATTACATTGGGCCTGAATGCGGGCGGTAGTATTGAGCACGTCGCCGTGAAAAACCAGGTCCGTTTTGATGTCGCCCACCTGCGTGGCCACTACCAGGCCGCCGTGTAGGCCCGCCTTGAAGGTGGGCACCACGCCATACTCGCGCAGGTAGTAGGCGCGGCGGCGCTCCACGGCCTGCTGCATGGCAAAAAAGCAGCGTAGGCAGCGCGCTTGCTTGAGGCCGGCCGGCCACTCCCAGGTCACCACTACTTCGTCGCCCACGTACTGGTACACCTCGCCGCGGGTGGCGGCAATGGGCGCCCCCATATCCAGAAAAAAATCGCGGATGAAGGCGCTGTAGCGTAGGTTGCCGAGCTGCTCGGCTAGAGTGGTCGAGTCCTTGAGGTCAACGAACAGGAACAGCCGCTTTTCTTCCACCGGCTGGTTGTAGTAGCCCAGCATGAGCCGGCCCAGCGCACGCAGGCCAATTTTGCGACCCGTCTGGTAGAGGCTGCTGATACCTAGCACCAGCACCACGTACAGCACCAGGCCCCTGGAAACCATGGTTTTGGTGAGGGTTGTGTGCGCGGGGTCCAGCAGCCGCAGCTCTTGCAGCTCGCCTTGCAGCAGCGCCCGAAAGGTGGCGCTGTGCGCGGCTTCGCGGAGCTGCGCGGCCGTCACTGCGCGCCCTATCCACAGCAACAGCCCGAAAGCCAATAGCCGCAGCGCCACGCCCACCAAAAACCGCAGCCACAAGGGCCGCCGAGTGAGCAGGTGCGGAAACACATACACCTCGTACAGCCCCAAAAGCACGCCTACCGGCCCGCCCACCACTAGCACCTGCCCGACATCAAACCAGCTCACCGTGCCCCGAATGAGGAAAAACCCCAGCAGCAGCGCCCCTACAAACACCGCCGCCAGCCCCAGCACCGACCCTAGGTAGTAGCGCTGCGTCGAGAATAGCGAGGGAGCGCACGGGTCGTTGAGTTGGGAGGGCATGGGGCTGTTAGCAGCGAGGAAGGGTGCGGGTGGGCAAACTGTCCGGCAGGGAGCGGCAAGGTAGGTACGCCTCGCAGACAAGGCTTTCGGAATGTAGCTTGCCAGCGAATTTGCCTGCCGATGGCGGGAATAGCTTGTTTAATTTTTTTAATAGAAAGATTAAACACTAAAGCTCACCGGTAGTTAGATACTTGCCCAACCCGCTGGCACGCTGCCAGCAATACACACCCTTTCACTTCTTTTTTACAAACCCATGATTAATCAATTTGGTAAGGCCGAATGGCAAGGCGACATCAAAGGCCACGGTACCATCACGACCAAGAGCGGTACCGTATCGGCTACTTACTCAGCTGGTTCGCGCTTTGAAGGCGAGAAGGGCACCAACCCCGAGGAGCTGATTGGCGCGGCGCACGCCGGCTGCTATACCATGTTCCTGAGCAACGTGCTCGGCCAGCACGGCCACACGGTAGAGAGCCTGAACACCACCTCGACTGTGACGCTCGACCCGAGCCAAAATCCGCCCAAAATTACCAAAATCCACGTGAGCACCGAGGGCAAAGTAACGGGCGGCAACATCACCCCCGAAGACTTCCAGAAGCACGCCGAGTTTGCCAAGGCCAATTGCCCGGTGTCGCAAGTATTGAGCGCCGTGCCCGAAATGACGCTGGAAGCCAAACTGAGTTAGGTGTCGAGAGCTATGGGTTAAGAGTTGATGGCCGGGCACTTACCACGTACCGGCCTTAACTCTTAACCCATAACTCTCAACTCTTACCTAATTTCGCACCATGCCCACTGGTACCACCCGCATCCGATTACGTCCTGCCAACTCATCGCGCCTCTCGTTTGGGGTGCAGGTTTCGCTGGCGCTATTTGCTATCGTCTACGCGTCTTTGATGCTGCGGGCCGCGCCCGAGGGGCAAGATTACCGGTGGCTGAGCTACGTATTTCTGACGGGCTGCGCGGCGTATTTGGGCTTTATCCTGGTGCATAATGCACCGGTGTTCGGCACCCAAAGCTACTTTGAGTTTGCGCCTGGTTACCTGGTACATAAGGCGGGTTTATTCCGGGCCAAGCAGGTTTTTGCGGCCGAAAACATGAGCCAGCTTGAGCTACTGCCGCGCCAGCTGCGCGTGCGCCTCAAAGACGGTGACATCCACGTGCTGAATATGCGCGAGGTGCGCGGCACCCGCCGCCGCGCCGTGCTGCGCGGCCAGCTCGAAGCCTTTGCCCAACGCTACGGCGTGCAGCTGCGCGAGGAAGCGCCGGCTGCCATCACGCCTAAAAAGGGGTAGCAAACCCAAATTGCCCGCTAGCACGCCACGTAGCGGTGCTAGGTTTGTAGCCCCAAAAGCTCGCAACAAGAAAATGCCGCGTAGCGGTGCCAGATGGTTCTGGCACCGCTACGCGGCACTTTACTAATACTCCCCTGTACTACAAATCTGACACCGCTATGTGGCGTGCCAGTGGGCAACCTCATTTAGCTAAAAATATCGGCCAGCGGAATGTCTACCCCCAGCACCTCATCAATTACCGCGCTGCCGTTGGCAAACGAGCGGTATGTGGTCGGGCCGGTGAATACGGCGATGGTACCGACGGCGGGAATCACTATCCAACACGATTTTACGCCGGCCGCTAGGAAAAGCTCGGCTTTCTCCAGCAGCGTATCCAGGTCTTGCTTAGGAGAAAGTATCTCAATGGTTGTCAGCGGAATATCCTGCACCCAAAGCACGTCGCGCTGCATATTGGGCTGGCGTTTTTCAAAAACCGTCAGGTCGGGCACCGTTTTCTGGTCGGCCAGCTTCAGGTTCGTTTCCGACGTGATAGTGTGCGTAGTATACAGACGATTTCCCAAATGACGAGCAAGGTTAGCTTGCACAAAGCCATGGTTAAAGCTAGGCATAGGCTTGCCGCGTTCGAGTTCGTAGTCGGAGGTAATAGTTTCCAACGCTTCCATAGGGCTTGGGGTTTTCTCAAAGATAACGATGCCCCCACCAAATCGTTCGGGTGTGGTAAGTCGGTGGCAGCGGGGTACTTTTGCAGCGCTTTCTAGCCCGAAAGCTGCTCCAAAACCTTTTCTTCCCTCCCCCTCCTACCCAATGCAAACCATGACCTCGCCCGAAGTGCTAGCCCAGCCCGCCCAGGACTTCCTGCCCCTCAATGGCACTGATTACCTGGAGTTTTACTGCGGCAATGCCAAGCAGTCGGCCTATTTCTACCAGGCCGCGTTTGGCTTTGAGCTGGTGGCCTATACCGGCCCCGAAACCGGCGTGCGCGACCGCGCCAGCTACGTGTTGCAGCAAAACAAAATCCGCTTCGTACTCACCACTTCGCTGCTGCCCGACTCCGACATCACGCGGCACGTGGCCGCGCACGGCGACGGCGTGAAAGTAATGGCGCTGTGGGTAGATGATGCGCGTAAGTCGTTTGAGGAGACTACTAAGCGCGGTGCCAAAGTGGCGTTTGAGCCCTACACTATCTCCGACGAGCACGGCGAGGTGACGATGGCCGGCATCTACACCTACGGCGAAACCATTCACACTTTCGTGGAGCGCTCGCAGTACAGCGGGCCGTTTTTGCCGGGTTTTGTGGCCCGCAAAAGCGGTATTCCGCAGGGCGCGCCCGTGGGCCTGCAAGTGGTAGACCACTGCGTAGGCAACGTGGGCTGGGGCGAAATGAACCAGTGGGTGAAGTTTTACGAAGATGTAATGGGCTTTAAGCTGCTCATCACCTTCGATGACGACGATATTTCGACCGAGTATTCGGCCCTGATGAGCAAGGTGGTGAGCAACGGCAACGGCTTTGTAAAATTCCCCATCAACGAGCCGGCCGAGGGTAAAAAGAAGTCGCAGATTGAGGAATACCTCGACTACTACCACTCGCCGGGCGTGCAGCACATGGCGCTCGTTACCAATGACATTCGGCAGACGGTTACCGAGCTGCGCCGCCGCGGCGTGGAGTTTCTGAGCGTGCCCGGCACGTACTACGACGACGTACTCGACCGCGTGGGCGCTATCGACGAAGACCTCGAAAGCCTGCGCGCCCTGAACCTGCTCGTGGACCGCGACGAGGAAGGCTACCTGCTCCAGATTTTCACCAAGCCCGTGGAAGACCGGCCCACCGTATTCTTTGAAATCATCCAGCGCAAGGGTGCCAAGAGCTTTGGCAAGGGCAATTTCAAAGCTCTGTTTGAGTCGATAGAGCGCGAGCAGGCGCTACGCGGCAACCTGTAAGCAGCAGAAATAACGATTTGGCTATTCCTTAAATAGCCGACAACCCAATCACCATAAGTAGCTTGCCGCGCCAACGGTATTTTGCCGGGCGTAGCAAGCTACTTAGCTGTTTTTTGACCCCGATGCTGGCAAGATTCTACCTTTTAGTTGGACTAATACTGGCCACCACCTCCGCGTGGGCGCAAGGCGGCTGCACCGACCCGCAGGCCACCAACTACAATCCGTCGGCGACCAGCAACAACGGCTCGTGTACCTACCCCACCACGACCACGGCGCTCATCACCAAGGCTACGCTGGCCAGCGCGGTCAACGAGTCGTCGGGCCTGCTTTACACGGGCGGCAGCGTCTGGACGCACAACGACAGCGGCAACCCGGCCGTGCTATTTCGGGTGGACTCGACCAGCGGGCAGGTGCTGCAACAGGTGAGCATCAGCAACTTCACGAATACCGACTGGGAAGACCTCGCCGCCAGCGCGCAGTACGTGTACATCGGCGACTTCGGCAACAACAACGGCGACCGGCGCGACCTGCGCATCCTGCGCGTGGCTAAAAGTGACCTGGGCGCCAGCGCTACTACCGCCACCGCGCAAGCCGTCAATTTCAGCTACCCCGACCAAACCGACTTCACGCCCCGCAGCAACGCGCACGATTTTGACTGCGAGGCCTTCTTTTTTGCCAACGACTCGCTGCACCTGTTCACCAAGAACTGGGTCGACCTCCAGACCCGCTACTACACGGTGCCCGCCACGCCCGGCACCCACGTGGCGCACCTCAAAGGCACTTTCAATGTAAACGGCCTGGTAACCGCCGCCGACCTCAACCCCGCCGGCAGCACCGCCGCACTGCTAGGCTACAACGCTACCAATGGCACCACTTTTATGTGGCTGTTATCTGGCTTTCAGGCCGCCGGCTATTTGAAGGCCAATAAGCGCCGCATCGAACTGCCAAGTGCGCTGCTCATCGGGCAAGGCGAGGGCATGTGCTTCGTAAAAAACGGGCGCATATTTATTTCCAATGAGCAGATTAGCAACGCGCTCCTAACGGTGCCACCGCGATTGTACGCGCTGGGCCTGGGTGCCTGGGTGCCCACCACTGCGCTGGCCGCTAAGACAGCGCGCCCGGCCGGCCGCTTCACCGCCCTGCCCAACCCCGCGCAACACACCCTGCGCGTCGAGCGCACCACGGGCGAAGAGGCCAGCCTACTACTACAAAATATGACGGGCCAGGTGGTACTAGCCTTGCCGCTGGCGGGCGGCCAATTATCGCTCGACCTCGACCTGACGCCGATTGAAACCGGGCAATACGTGCTCAAGCTGCAATCGGCACACGGCGTGGTATCGCAAAAAATAACGGTGCTTTAGCTGGCAGCGCGGCTCACAACGGCCCGGTGCGTCGGGTTTTGGTTTTCTTTGCCCCAACCTCTTTCTTTTATGGCCGTTTCTGGCCCTACTCATCCCTCTATCTTTCCCAAAATGGCGCTCACCTCCGATGTTCAGCAGCGTATCGACAGCTGGCTTACCCCCGCTTACGACGCTGATACCCAAGCCGAAATCAAGCAACTTCAGGCCGATGGCCAGGACGATGCCCTCACCGATGCTTTCTACCGCAGCCTCGAATTTGGCACCGGCGGCCTGCGCGGCATCATGGGCGCGGGCTCCAACCGCATGAACCGCTACACGCTGGGCATGGCTACCCAGGGCCTCAGCAACTACTTGAAACAGAGCTTTCCCAACCAGGAAATCAAAGTAGCCATCGCCCACGACTCGCGCAATAACTCGCGGCTGTTTGCCGAAACGGTAGCCAACATTTTTTCGGGCAACGGCATCACAACGTATCTATTTGACGCCCTGCGGCCCACGCCTGAGCTGTCATTTGCCATCCGGCACCTGGGTTGCCAGAGCGGCTGCGTTATCACGGCCTCGCACAATCCTAAGGAATACAACGGCTTCAAGGTGTACTGGAACGATGGCTCGCAGGTAATTGCGCCTCACGACCAGAATATTATTGTGGAGGTCAACAAGATTACCAGCCCCACGGAAGTAAAATTTGAAGGCGACCCGAGCCGCATTCACATCATCGGCAAAGAGCTGGACGATGCGTATCTAACCGAGCTTAAAACGCTTAGCATCAACCCCACCGCTATTCAGCGGCAGCACGATTTGGGTATTGTGTACACGCCCATTCACGGCTCGGGCGTGCAGTTGGTGCCGCCCGGCCTGGCGGCCTTCGGCTTTACCAACGTGAGTGTGGTGCAGGCCCAGGCCACGCCCGATGGCAACTTCCCTACCGTGCAGTCGCCCAACCCCGAGGAGAAGTCGGCCATGCAGCTGGCCCTCGACCAAGCCAAGGCCCAAAATGCCGACATCGTGCTAGCCACTGACCCCGATGCCGACCGCGTAGGCGTGGGCGTAAAAAACGGCGCCGGCGAATGGGTGCTGCTGAACGGCAACCAGACCGCCGCACTGCTCACGCACTACATCCTATCGGCCCGTGCTAAGGCGCACAAGGCTACGCCTAACGACTTCATTGTCTACACGATAGTAACGAGCGAAATCCTGGGCGACATTGCGCACCACTACGGCGTAAAGTACTACCGCACGCTCACGGGCTTCAAGTACATTGCGGGCCTCATCCGCGAGTTGGCGGGCCAGGAGAGCTATATCTGCGGCGGCGAAGAGAGCTACGGCTTCCTCATTGGCGACTTCGTGCGCGACAAAGACGCGGTATCGGCCTGCGCACTGGTGGCCGAAATGGCTGCCGTAGCCAAAGACCAGGGCCGCACCCTGTACGAGGAAATGCAGCAGATGTACGCCGAGTACGGCCTCTACGTCGAAGACCTTATCTCCTTGACCAAGAAGGGCCAGCGCGGCGCCGAGGAAATCAAAGAGATGATGGCCGAGCTGCGCAAAAACCCGCCCGCTACCCTCGCCGGCTCGCCGGTGGTAGAGGTACGCGACTACGACAACGGCAAAATCACGCACCTGCGCACTGGCGTGGTGGCCAGCACCGGCGTCGAAAGCTCCAATGTGCTGCAATTCATCACCGAAGCCGGTGATAAAATTTCAGCCCGCCCCAGCGGCACTGAGCCAAAAATCAAGTTTTATTTTAGCGTAAAGGAGCCACTGGCTTCGATTGCGGATTATGAAATGACGCACAAGAAGGCCGAGGCAAAAATCAAGAGCATCATCGAGGAAATACAATTGAAATAGTCCGTTTGTCCTTGCGAGCGTAACGAAGTGAAGCGCAGCAATCTTTCCTTCACATCAGAGTAAGTAACCCTGATGTGAAGGAAAGATTGCTGCGCTTCACTTCATTACGCTCGCAAGAATAATAGCTTACTAATTACGCCCGCTGCAACTGCATGGTTTTTACCTGCTGCGTCAAGTCGAGCACCAGGCTGGCCAGGTTTTCCAAGGTCACGCCGCCGATGGGGAACGTGCTGCTGATGTAGCTTTTGGCTTCCCAGATTTCAAGCACGTCCTCGGCTTTGAGGTCGTAGGGCGAGTAGGTGGGGTTGTCAGAGTGCAGGGCAAACAGCGCGTTCTGCTTCAACTTGTTGTACACGCGCTTGAAGACGATACCGTCCTTCTGGCTCACTACGATGCAGGGCGTACCATCTTTGAGGGCGCTCCAGTCATCGACATAGCGGCCCACGATGGTAGTGCCGCTGGTGAGCGGCAGCATCGAATCGCCGGAAATCTCGAAGGCGCGGTAAGTGCCGGTGCCGGGCAGCATCGGCAACCGGAAGCGCGGTAGCTCCTCGATAAACTCGCGGTCGGCGTAGCCATTGAGGTAGCCGGCGGCAGCTTTGAGGGGCACTAGCTCAATATTTTCCTTCTCATCGGGGCCGACGGTGAAGGCCAGCACGCGCAATGGTTTTTCGTCGGAAGGCTCGACGGGTGGGCCGGCTTCGCGCAGGGCGGCAGCAGTTTTGGCGTACTTCTTCTTGGTGAAGTCGGTAGTGGCCAGCGAGTCGAGCGGGATGTTGAACAGGCGAGCCATGTTCACGAGCGTGGCCAGGCGCGGCTCGGCGCGGCCTTCTTCGTAAGCGCCTACTAGCGAGCGCTTGATACTTAGCTTATCAGCTAGTTGCGCCTGCGTCAAGCCCAGCTCACGGCGCCAAAATTTTAGATTGGTATTAATCATGATAAAAGAGGAAGCAAAGGGAGATTCAGGCCCAACGCGACGGGCAATCGACGCACACAATCCGGCAACACGGGCTGCAAGTTACTAATTCCATTAGACTTGCCAACGCAATTGGGGAATATTTTGTTTGGGCTATGGCTTTTATACTAAAACAGCCGCCCTATTTGGGGCAGCTGTTGCGGGTTGTGCGTTTGGCCAGGGGCTATAAACTCGTAGTGGATTTAGACGTATCGGCCCACCACTCGTCATTTTCCCAGAAGTTATTCCAGCCCAGGTGGGCGTACTTCGGATTGATACTGATGCCGCGGTCGCCGATGTTAAAATCGCTGAAACCCTGTGGCCCGCGGTAGCCCAGAAAATCGCCCACCCACGTCACTGGCACTACGCGCTTGGTGGTGTTGCTGGTCCAGGTACCCGCGTATTTGACTTCGCCGCCCTGGGTTAGCGTCTTGCTGGTTTGGGATTTTTGCACGGCCAGGCCATCTTTATTAATCGTAAAATCGAGGGCTACCGTGCCACGGTATACCCCGGCCCCGCGTTGCGTGGTGGTTTCGCGCCACTCGTACTGGCCGATGGCGGTATACATATTGGGCAGGTTTTCGAGCGGAGACCAGTCGGCCGACTCGGCTATTTCGTGGGCCGAATAGGTTGGCTGCTTCACTACCTGGGTCAGCGTAATAGTGCCGCTAAACGACGCTATCGCCTTCTTATACAGGCTCTTGCCTTGCACGTGGTACAGGGTGGGTTGGTGGGCATCCGGCACCACGTGCACCAGCGCCAGCTCGATGCGGTAGCGGGTGGGGCCGTAAAAGCCGTTCAGGGGCCGAAAATCGCACGCGTTGCAGGTCGGGTTTCGGGCTTGCAACAGCAAGGCCAAATCATGCGCACGCAATAGCGATAGGCCACCTGGCACGGGCGGTTGCGGGTGGCTGGGGGCTACCACAGGCGCGTTGGCTTTTATAGTTGCTAAGGTTTTGGCTGGCGTAGCGGCCGCTTGGGGCCAAAAAACCGTGCCCAAGGCCAAAAGCACGAGCACTCCGAATACCATTTTCATGGGCAAGTAGTGATGAAGACGTTTAAATACTCCAACTACAGTATAGCCAATTTAGTATAATCTGGCAGCAGGTTACAGGTTCAGGCTGGGCTTGGGCGAATCGGCCCACCATTCCTTATTCTCCCACTTTTCGTTCCAGCCCAGGTGAGCATATTTGGGGTTCATTTCGCCGCCCCGGTCGCCAATGTCGAAGTCTTTTAAGACGTCGGGCGCCGCCGTGAACACATTATCGGCCACCACAAATTGCTTCACTTGGTGGGTTGTCACGTTGTAGCGCGTGCCCCGTATCAGCAGGTAGCCGGCATTGGTGAAGGAGTCGGTACCCCGTATGGGGGCCAGCAGATACGCCGGGCGGTTGTGCGAGTTGAGGTAAAAAAGCAAGGTGGCTTCGCCTACCATTTCGCCGCTGTTGGCCGCATCGTCTTCTTTGATGCGCAGTTCGGCCCGCACCTCGCTCGGGCGGGCGCGGCGCAGCTTTTGCTCGTACACACTATGGGCCGAGTCCGACTCGGTAGATTCCGACTGATTGGGAGCATCCTTGTCTTTATAGTCGAATTCGTAAGGCCCCTCAAAATCGCTGACCTCGTGGATGACGAGCGCGCCCGTAAAAGGCCGGATGTTTTTGCGATAGTGGCATTTGCCCCGCACATGGTAGAGGCCAGGGTTTTGCTTGTCGCGGTGTACCTCGTTCATCACTAGCTCGAAGCGGTAGTGGTCGGGGCCAAAAAAGCCTTCTAATACGTGGCAGCTCCCGCGCCCTTCGGTGGCGCCCTGCCAGAGCTGCGACAGGTCGTACTGGCTCAGCCGCTGGCGCATGGGCACCGTGAGTGTATCGGCCGCCTTGAAGGGCGAAGGCAGCGACGCCGCTCCTTTCAGAATGGCCAGGGCCGGGCTAGCCGCGCTGGCTGTAGGGGCGCCGTGGGCCGCAGTGGCCGCGCCGGGTGCTGCCTGCGGCTGGCAGGCGGTGCCGAGTACTGCCAATAGAAAGAATAGCGTTTTCATACAAAAGCAGCTTTACAAACCCAGCTTAGGTTTGGGCGAGTCGGCCCACCATTCCTCATTTCCCCAATATTCGTTCCAGCCGAGCTTGGCGTATTTCGGATTAAGCATAAATCCTCGCTCACCAATATTAAAATCGGGCATTATTTCCCGGCTAAGTTCTTCTAGGTCAGCACCTACTAGCAAGTCTTTGTGCAGCCCCGTTTTGGCCGAAACCCACCTACCACTAAGGCGCAGTTGCCCGCCGTTGGCATACTGCCGGTGCTCATTACCCCAGAAGCTCATCACTACCAACGAACTATCCGGTTTTTGCCAAAAATCAATACCTATTGCGCCACTAAACGTGCCAGCGGCGGCGCCAGACTCGCAAAATTTAAACTCTCCGCAAGCCGTGTAAAATCGGGCAAATTTTTCTTGCGATTCAGAACTAAGGTATTCTGCATATACCCGCCGCAATCGCTGCAACCGAATGTCGCCGCTGAAAGCGGTTACCTTCTTTTTATATCGGTCCTTGCCCTGCACATGGTACAGCAAGGAGTCGTGCGCGTCGCGTAAGACGTTTAGCAATACCAATTCTATTCGGTAATGGTCGGGGCCAAAGAAACCGGCACACACAGTCGGAACTCCTGCCCTGGCGTATTCTTCGCCTTGCTGCCCTTGCCACAAAGCCGATAGGTCGTGTTGCTGGGCAAATGAGCGCATAGCCGGCGAAAGACTATCGGTAGCGGCCAGTCGCAACGCCAGCGGTTCAGGTGCAGCCAACTGCTTACCAGCCAAGTAACTGTTAGTTGGAGCCATTACTGACTGGCAGGCTGCTGCCACCAATGCCAACCCTAAGAAACTCAATAACAGCTTTTTCATGCACCCAAATTACGGCGTAGCCGGCCCACTATTTCGCGCAAAAAATACCGCCACAGCCCTATTTCCAGCAGCACTTCGGCCACGATTAAATTGCCCACCCAAGACAGCCAGGTTACGGTTAGGTACGTTTCTATTGGCTTGGTATGGAAGGCGTAGTACATGAGATAGCTCTCGCCGCGCAGGGCCAGCGCGGCCAATGTCACGGCGTAGGAGCGCACCAGCCAGGCTACGTGCCGGGGCCACTGCTGCTGCCGGGCCGCCCTGTAGGCCGCCCAGGTGCTGAGCCACCACACCACGCATTGCAGCGAAAAGCCCACCTGCGCCGCCAGCCCGCCATTGGCGAAGCGCGCCAGCACAAGGCCCGACGGCGCGGCCAGCGCCAAAATGCCGACCACGTAGCCGTAGCCCAGCCAGCGGTGCAGGCGCGGGCCCCGCTGGGCCACTATGGGCAGCCATTGCAGCAACCCCAGCACCAGCACTATAAGGCTAGTGGTGATGTGCACGTAAAACCCCAGCCGAAACCACGGATTATCGTTGGTTTCGTCGCTCTTGGTGGTGAGGAAATGGATGCCCTTCTCGAAGCTGTAGTAGGGCAGCGTTTTGGTGAGCATCAGGACCGCGAAGGCCGCGATGAAGAGGGCGGCGAAGGCAAACAAGATTTTGCGCAGCATAGGAAGCAGGTAATAGCGCAATATTGCAAAGTCTTGTCAGTAGCTCGCCCTAAGTCAGCATACCCTTGAGAAAGCTTCGCACCTGTTTTTTAGTTAGCACCGTGCTTTACGGCAGCTGCGCTCTTTTCGCACTTTCTAGCTGTCAACTAGGGCTTTATAGCCATACCACTGACCAAGCCCTGGTAGGCGACAGCTTAACAACCACTTATAATAGCTGGCTGGATGACAAGCTATTTCGCTTTGCGTACAAAGCTTGTCGCGACACATTTCGACTACCTACTTTGCACAGGCCGTTCAGCGAAATGAAGAAGCCCTATGCCACTGGAGCAGTATGGGTTGATAACGCTAATGTCTGGATGGACGAAGTCGAAATCTCGAATCGAGAGTGGCGACACTATGAATGGCAGCAACTAAAAAATGGCGTATCAGCTACGGCCCTGAGCCCTGAAACTCGTGCGCAGCCCGTGGGCGACTATTACACCAGCGGTTTCTACAATTACTACCCGGTAGTGGGAATTAGCTACGAGCAGGCACAAGCCTTTTGTAGCTGGCGTAGCCGGGTAGTAACCGCGCTGCTTAATCAAAAGCAGCACGTAGCCCCGACTGACACCCTGAACCTGGCGTATGTGCGCTGCCGCTACCGGCTACCCACCGAAAGCGAATGGGAAGCTGCCGCGGCAGTGCAAAGCGAGCTGCCTTTTGGAACGGCCTGCCTCACCCTGCCCGTGCAGCTAATGCCGGAGGCAGCCTTTTATCTGCAACAAAGGTCGGGGAGTACTAAATCAGTAACTGAGATTCGGGCAGATATTATTACTTACAATAAAACCAACCCCTCGCTCAGCACTATAAACTACGCGCAGGAAGTTCCCTACTTTCTTCAGTCCGCTACCCCTAGTTACGCTTATCAAGAGCCAGCAAATTATTATGGCCTCTACCAGATGCTAGGCAACGTAGCCGAACTGGTACAGGAAAAAGGCATTACAAAAGGAGGCAGCTACCGTGATGTATTGAGCGATTGCCGCATCAAAGCCCGCGGAACCTATACTGGCCCTACTCATTACATCGGGTTTCGAGCGGCGGCTGTGGTCACCAGGCCCAATCAGCCAGTGACTCATTAAGCTCATTTTTACCGCCCCCGCCGCTGCTCACGGATGCTCGCCAGCCGAAGCTGGAAGTAGTCGTACTTCTCGCGTAGGTGGTCGAAAAGGTCGCGCAAACCCGCCTCGGAGCCGAGTTGGGCGCGGGCGGCGGCAATGGCGGCCAGGTCCGAGTCGCTCAGAAACTCTTCGAGGCGCAGGTCGCGGCCCTTGCTGTAGGCGCGCTCCAGGTGCTGGCGCATGGTGCCCACGGCTAAGCCACGCTGCTGCGCAATCTGCTCCACATTCAGGCCCTGGCGGTGCAGCTGAAAGGTCTGCTCTTCGGAATCGTTGAGGTCGCGGTCGGCGGCTTTTTGGGCGATGGAGCGGGGCGCGGGCGCAAAGTCGTCACCAAAGGGCGGCACGTTGGGCTCGTCGGCCTCATCTTCAGCGGGCACCGAGCGCGGAGTGCCGTGCTGCAAAATGGCCTCGATGAATACCTCGCCGTAAGTCTCGAATTTCTTCATGCCCACGCCCGAAACCGAGAGCATGGCCACTCGGCTGGTCGGCTGCTCGCGGGCCATTTCCTGCAAGGTGGTGTCGGTAAATACCACGTAGGGCGGCACACCCTGCTCGTCGGCAATCTGCTTGCGGAGCTGGCGCAGGCGCTCAAACAGGCGCGCTTCGGGCGAGCCGGCACCGGCCGCGGCAGCTTCAGCAGCGGCTTTTTTACTGGCGCGGGTCGCTTTTTCGGCCTTTTCGGCGGGCTGGAATTTCTTGAGCGACACCGGCAACTGGCCTTTCAAAACCTGCTGGCCGCGCTCGGTTATTTTGAGGGCGTAGCCTTCCTCGTAGGCGATGTAGAACAGGCCATCATTCAGCATCTGGTGCACGTAGCTGTACCAGTCTAGATAAGGTAAATCCTTACCCGCGCCGTAGGTTTTGAGCTGCTCGTAGCCGTACTGCAATACCGACTGGTTGCGCATACCGCGCAGAATATCAATCAGTAGATTGATGGCGACGCGCTGCTGGGTGCGGGCGCTGGCCGAGAGGGCTTTTTGGGCCAGCAACGTACCATCGAACGTGATGGGCGGGTTGCGGCAGATGTCGCAGTTGCCGCAGTCGTGCCCTAGGTCCTCGGAGAAGTAGTGCAGTAGGATGCGGCGGCGGCAGCTGGCGGCTTCCGCAAATTGCTGCATCCGTTCGAGCTTGGCTTGGTTGAGCTGGGCCTGGCGCGGGGGCACGTCTTTGGTCACCATGTCGCGCATCGACATCACGTCGGCGAAGCTGTAGAAAAGCAGCGCGGTAGCATCGGTGCCGTCGCGGCCGGCGCGGCCGATTTCCTGGTAGTAGCCCTCGATGTTTTTGGGCAGGTTGTAGTGCATCACCCAGCGCACGTTGCTCTTGTCGATGCCCATGCCAAAAGCAATAGTGGCAACAATCACCTGCAAGTCATCCTGCAAGAATTTTTCCTGGGCTTCGGCGCGCTGGTTGGGCGTCATGCCGGCGTGGTAGTAGCCCGCCTTGATGCCCTTCTGCTGGAGCTTTTGGGCCACCGTTTCGCAGGTTTTGCGCGAGAGGCAGTAGATGATGCCCGCATCGTTGGGGTTGCGGCCGATAAAGTCCAGAATCTGCCCTAGGCGGTCCTGGCCGGGGCGCACCACGAGGTTGATATTGGGCCGGTCAAAGCTCGACAGAAAAACCTTGGGCTCGTGCAGGTTGAGCTGGGTTTTGATGTCGCGCTGCGTGAGGCGGTCGGCCGTGGCCGTGAGGGCGATAATGGGCGTGCTCGGAAACTGCGTCCGCAACGCGCCAAGCTGCGTGTACTCGGGCCGGAAATCGTGGCCCCAGCTCGAAATACAGTGCGCCTCGTCAATGGCAAACATACTGACGTTGAGCCGCTTCAAAAACTGTAGAAAGCCTTCGCTCAACAGCTTTTCGGGGCTCACGTAGAGCAGCTTGAGGTGCCCACTCAGCGCGGCCCGCGTGATATCGGTAGACTCGCTCTGGCTTACGCTGCTGTTGATATAGGCCGCCACGATACCGTTGGCTTTCAGGGCCTCCACCTGGTCTTTCATGAGCGCAATGAGCGGCGATACGACCACGCACACGCCCTCTGATACCACGGCCGGAATCTGAAAACACACCGACTTGCCGCCGCCGGTGGGCATGAGCACCACCGTATCCTGGCCGCTCAGGATACTCTGGATAATGTCGCCCTGCATGGGGCGAAAATTATCGTAGCCGTAGTAGCGTTTGAGCGCTTGGCGAGCGGCGGTGAGAGCGGGGGCGGTAGTGAGTGTGGACATGGTAGGCGGGGGAACCTCACCCCCCGGCCCCCTCTCCAAAAAAGAGGGGGAGCCGGACGACTCCGTTCCCTGGGCAGATTGACTAGGGATTTTAGCCAAGTACTGCTTGATGGCCGCTAAAACGCGGGGCAATTCCTGCAATACTTGGGCATTGGTGAAACGAAGTTCGTGAAAACCTAATTCCTTTAGTACGTGGGTTCGGCCGCGGTTGTATTCGGCCTGGCCGGTATCTTGGTGAATATCACCGTCAACTTCGATAATCAGCCGGTGACTGAGGCACACAAAATCGACAATAAAAAACTCAATGGCGTGCTGTCTCCGAAATTTAGCACCCAGGCGGGCGGCGCGCAACTGCTGCCACAAGGCGTTTTCGGCGGCGGTAGGCGTTTTGCGGTTTTCGCGGGCGTAAGCTTTGGCTTTTTCCCAAGTTTGAATGTCAGTAGTGTAGATGTGCTCGTGCGGGCCGCTGAGCTTGGGAGCATCGTTGTTCATAGCTCAGCAAGGTAGCCCGAACAGGGGAACCTCACCCCCCGGCCCCCTCTCCAAAAAAGAGGGGGAGCCGACCGTTAACTGACATAAGCCAACGTTAAAGAGACGTCAGGCTCCCCCTCTTTTTTGGAGAGGGGGCCGGGGGGTGAGGTTTTATGCCTGAACCGGTGCCCGCCGCGAGCCGCGGTACAGCTCGTACTTCAGCAGCCGGCAGTCTATCGGCCCGTTGAAGAGCGGAATGCGCCGCGATACCTTCAGGCCGATGGCCTTCGCCGCTTCCAGATTACCGGTAAAAACGAAGGCCTCGTAGCCCTGAAAATTCGTTTTCAGCGCGTCGCCGATGGTCTTGTAAAGCGCGTCCATTTGCGCCTCCTCACCTATCCGCTCGCCGTAGGGCGGGTTCGTGATAACGAGGCCGGGCCCCAGGTCCTTAGGCGGCTGGGCATCGCGCACATCGCGCACCGAGATGCGGATGCACTCGTCGAGGCCAGCGGCTTCGATGTTGGCGGCGGCCTGGTCAATCACCCTAGGGTCGAGGTCGGAGCCGGCCAGGTAGGCCTGCGGCTCTTCAATGCGCTGTTTTTCAGCTTCTTCGCGCACCTCTTGCCACAGTGCGGCGTCGAAGTCGGGCCAGTTCTCAAACCCAAACTTGCCCTGGTGAAACAGGCCGGGCGCAATGCGCTGGGCCAGCAGCCCCGCTTCGGTGAGGATGGTGGCCGAGCCGCACATGGGGTCGATAAGCGGGCTTTTCTGGTCCCAGCCGCTCAGCAAAATCAGGCCGGCAGCCAGCACCTCGTTGAGGGGCGCCTCGTTGGTGCCCTGGCGGTAGCCGCGGCGGTGCAGCGAGTCGCCAGCCGCGTCGAGGCTCAGGATAACCTCGTTTTCGAGCATGCGCAGGTGAATGCGGATGTCGGGGTTGCGGGTGTCGATGCTGGGGCGCTCGCCGGTGCGCTCCCGAAACTGGTCCACAATGGCGTCTTTGGTGAGCTGGGCCACGTAGAGCGAGTGCTCGAAGCTCGACTTATTGACCACGGCCGTAATGGCAAACGTCTGGCCCGGCGCAATGTAGCGGCTCCAGTCAATCTGAAAAACCTCGTCGTACAAAGCCCGCTCATCAGGGGCGTAGAAGTCGGCAAAAGGGCGCAGCAGGCGCATGGCCGTGCGGCTCCAGAGAATAGTGTTGTAGAGCAGCTTTTTGTCGCCGCTAAACTCGACGGCGCGGCTGCCCACGTAGTCGATGGTGGCGCCGAGCTGGCTCAATTCCTCAGCCAAGACTTCTTCGAGGCCAAACTGGGTGGTGGCGGTAAGGTACATGGTGCAAAGGTCGGCACAATCTGGCGCGAGTTTAGCGCAGCTTAATTCGTGTCTTGTCATGACGTGGAGGCTGTGCCTCCACTGCCGCGTAAGCGGCACTCGGCGTCAGGGCTTTTGATAATTATTGATTTACCAACTCGCCGGTCCCAAATTGCCGCTAACGCGGCAGTGGAGGCACAGCCTCCACGTCATGACAAGACACGAGTTACGCTGCGCTAAACTCGCGCCAGCTTAGCGTCTTATTTCACAATCATGCCGGAGAAAAACCTATACATTATCGCGGGGTGCAACGGCGCGGGCAAAACCACTGCCTCGTTCACTATTCTACCCGAGATGCTGGACTGCCGCGAGTTCGTCAATGCCGACGAAATAGCGCGGGGGCTTTCGCCTTTTCAGCCCGAAAAAGTAGCGTTCGAAGCGGGGCGCATCATGCTACGCCGTGTAGATGAATTGCTGAACCGGGGCGAGACCTTTGCCCTCGAAACGACCCTAGCCACCAAGATGTATCAGCAGAAAATTCGGGTGGCGCAGCAGCAAGGCTACGCCGTTATTCTACTGTATTTTTGGCTAAACAACCCGGAACTAGCTCAAGAACGGGTAAAGACACGGGTACTAGAGGGCGGACATTCCATTGCGCCCGAAGTAATTGACCGTCGGTATCAACTAGGTATTAATTATCTTTTTGCCCATTACCTACACCTAGTAGATGAGGCATCAATCTATGATAATTCGAGCGGCGAGCCGATTTTGTTAGCTCAAAAGCTGGCCGACGGTTTTCATGTGGCTAACGAAACTTTGTACAACCAGCTAAGAAATCGCTATGAACTTGGAGAAACAAATTGAGCGCCAAGAGAAAATTGCGGCGGGTTTAAAAATTGCCTATGCACGGATGCTGGAATTTAAGCGGCAGAAAAATAGCGAGGTAGTGGTGATGCGAGAGGGCAAGATTGTGCGGATGAAGCCATGAAATAGTATAGTTCATTAAGCTACACTCAACACAAACTGATTAGGGCTTTCTAGTTTAAGAACAATGGATTCTGATGGATGAGGAAAATAAAAACTGGAAGCTAAAACTCAGATATGGCAAGCTGACAACTATTTACAAACACTTCACAGCAATTACAAAAGGAGTTGTAAAAGAAGAGTCATCATACTCGCCAGGAAATGCTTTTATGGCAATAAAAATCTGGTCCACAACTTATGATGACGCAGCAGATTTAGTTGAATCAGTCGCTGAGCAAGTTGAATTTACAATTACAGGTAAAATAGAGATTTTTGATACTGAGCCTCAAGAGCCGCCGAAGCAAAACGCTTATGGCTACGATTTAGGCTTCACCTATTTTCAAGAATAAGCTTCACTCCCCAGCCGGCCCCTGTGGCCGGCTTTTTTTGTACCTTCCGCCCCGTATGGCTACTCCTGTT